>Ga0207004_1044_pt3 | contig 29023 bp, 27 predicted proteins | sample Alteio_BWMinCont_86_FD_153468 | JGI IMG/M metagenome (GOLD analysis project Ga0207004, IMG submission 153468) | Enriched cells from forest soil in Barre Woods Harvard Forest LTER site, Petersham, Massachusetts, United States -... | ecosystem: Environmental > Terrestrial > Soil > Temperate forest >...
ATGGGTTTTGTGTTCATGATGATCATGCAGGTGATTATGGTGGCGGGGGAATTTGTGTCCATGCAAATGGGCCTGAGTTTTTCGACTTTGGTTGATCCTGAGTCGCACACCAGCAGCCCCATTGTCGGGCAGTTTTTCCATGTCATGATGTTACTGTTGTTTTTAAGCCTCAATATTCACTTGTCCTTATTGAAGCTTTTTAAACAAAGTATGGAAATGATTCCTCTGGGAAAATTTGGATTTCCGCCCCATTTCTTTACGGCAATTTTAGACTTGCTGCGTTTCTTGATGGAAGCGGCATTTCTTATTTCATTACCCTTGGTTTTCATATTGCTGCTTATCAACCTGGCCACGGGGATCATCAGCAAGGCAGCCTCGCAGTTGAACATTTTTGCAATAGGCTTGCCAGTGTCAATGATGGTGGGTTTATTTGTATTGGGATTTTCTGCTCCGATGTGGGGCGATGAAATCACACGCTTGCTTGAAATGGGACTTTATAAAACCGCAGATGTCATGAGGTAAAAATGGCCGACGAAGAACAATTCCAAGAACGTACCGAACAAGCGACCCCCAAACGCCAAGAGCAATTGCGGGAGCAAGGCCATTTCTTGCGCTCGAAGGAATGGAGCACTTTGCTTGTGGTCATGTCTTCATTTATTGGCCTGATTATTTACAAAGGTGCGATTGCTGAACATTTTAAAGTATTGATTACCCAGATTTTCACTTTAAAGCGCAATGCCTTGTTTCACAGTGACACCATGGTGTTGACTTTAATGCAGGCTTTAAAATCGAGCATCCTGCTGCTGGTCCCATTTTTTGCGTTGGTGATGGCGTGCGTGGTGGGGGGGAGTATGCTTGTGGGCGGCGCCCATTTTTCACAGTCGGCCCTTGCGCCCAAGTGGAGCAGGTTGAACGTCTTCTCAGGCCTTAAACGCATTTTCTCAGTGAATTCGTTAATGGAGCTGTTGAAATCTTGTATTAAAGTCACCTTGGTTTTGTTCATTGCTTATTTGGTGATTTCAAGTCACTGGCAAGGCTTGTTGGCCCTGACCGCAAAACGAAATTTGGCTGCATTTGAAGAGGCCTTCGCCATTTTGCAAGATGCCTTGTTGTTTATGGGCTTGGCTTTGGTGCTGGTCAGTTTCATCGACATTCCGTATCAATTTTATAAGCACATTCAAGAAAGCAAGATGACGAAGCAAGAGATCAGAGATGAATACAAGGAAACAGAAGGCAAGCCCGAAGTCAAAGGCCGTATCCGCCAATTGCAACGCGAGGTGGCCAAGCGCCGCATGATGAGCAAAATTGCCGAAGCCGATGCGGTGATCGCAAACCCAGAACACTTTGCCGTAGCTGTGAAATACGACAGGGGAACCATGCGTGCTCCCATTGTGGTGGCCAAAGGCCGCGACCTGATTGCATTGAAAATCAAAGAAAAAGCAAAAGAACACCATGTTGCTTTGATAGAAGCCCCACCGTTGGCACGCGCTTTGTATTATTCAACAGAGTTGGATGAGCCCATTCCAGGTGGTTTGTATGTTGCAGTTGCACAGGTGCTGGCTTACATCTACCAATTGAAGCGTTTTGAAAAGGGTGAAGTTTTTGAAAAACCAGTTCTGAAAAATTTACCGATCCCAGACGAGCTGAAAAGATAATAAATGGAAAACACCAATACATTGAAGTTGAATCCGAAATTGCTGGCGACAGGCTTGGGTGTGCCTGTGCTTGTGGTATTGCTGCTTTCCATGATGGTGTTGCCATTGCCACCCCAAATTTTGGATCTGTTATTCACATTTAACATTTCATTGTCTTTGGTTGTGTTATTGGCCGGGGTTTACAGTGAACGCCCCTTAGACTTCTCAATTTTCCCAACCGTACTGTTATTGACCACCTTGCTGCGCTTGGCGCTGAACGTCGCATCCACCCGCGTGGTACTGTTAAATGGTCACACTGGTATTGATGCAGCAGGGCATGTGATTGAATCATTTGGTGAAGTGGTCATTGGTGGCAACTTTGCTGTGGGTTTTGTGGTCTTTATCATTTTAATGGTCATCAACTTTGTGGTGGTGACAAAGGGCGCCGGGCGTATTTCAGAAGTGAGCGCGCGTTTTACTTTGGATGCGATGCCAGGCAAACAAATGGCCATCGATGCGGATTTGAATGCTGGCGTCATCACACAAGAAGAAGCCAAAATCCGCCGAGAAGAAGTGGCCAAAGAAGCAGACTTTTATGGTTCGATGGACGGTGCCAGCAAATTTGTACGCGGTGATGCCATCGCAGGTATTGTGATTTTATTTGTGAACCTCATTGGCGGGATTGTGATTGGTTCATTTGAACATGATATGCATTTGGATGAAGCCTTCAAGCGCTACAGCCTGCTGACCATTGGTGATGGATTGGCTGCGCAAGTGCCTTCATTAATATTGTCGATCGTGGCGGCCATCATGGTCACACGCAGTTCTACCAAGCAAAATGTCGGTGAAGCGGTGTTGAAGCAATTGTTTAATAAGCCCAAAGCCATGTTGATTGCAGGTGGCATTTTGGCATTCTTAGGATTGATTCCCGGTATGCCCCATTTGCCATTTTTATTGATGGGTTCAGCTTTGTTTATTTACCCACTTTTGATTGAAAAGAAACAAAATAAGAAAAAGCAAAAAGAGACTGCCATGCAAAATATCAATGCACAAATGGCAGTGCAAAAGGAAGAAAAGAAAGAAAAAGAATTGGTATGGGAAGATGTGCCGCCAGTGGACGCAGTGGAATTACAAGTGGGTTTCAGATTGGTTTCACTGGTGGATAAAAAAGAAGGCGGCGAGTTGGTGTCGCGCATCAAAGGCGTGCGCAAAAAACTGTCTCAAAAGTTGGGCTTTTTGTTTCCCACTGTGCACATCCGTGACAACCTCGATTTGCCACCCAATACGTATCGCATTCTTATCAGCGGCGTCAAAGTAGGGGAGTCTACGCTGTACACTGACAAAGACTTGGCCATCGATCCTGGCAATGTCACCGGTGCCATTCCAGGAATTGACGCGCGAGATCCCGCATTTGGATTGCGTGCCGTGTGGATAGACAAGATGGTCAAAGATCAAGCGCAAGCCTTAGGCTACACAGTGGTGGATCCCAGTACGGTGGTGGCCACGCATTTGAGCCAAACCTTAGAAGACAATTCGTATGTTTTGTTTGGTCATGAAGAAGCGCAAAACGCATTGAACCAATTGGGCAAACGGATCCCCAAGCTGATTGAAGATTTGACCCCCAAAACGGTGCCACTCACAACCATTGTAAAAGTGTGCCAAGGATTGTTGTATGAGCGCGTACCCATCATCGATTTGCGCACCATCGCCGAATGTATTTTAGAATCAGGTGGAAAACTGCAGGACAGCCAACAATTGTTGCCGCTTGTGCGTTCCGCGCTGGGTAAATTGATAGTGCAACATATTGTCGGAGAGCAAGAAGAGCTGCCACTTATTACCCTGACCACGCAATTGGAACAGGTTTTGCAACAATCAGTTCAGAGTATGGCGCATTTGGGCGGCATAGAGCCAACCATGATAGAAAAATTACAAAAAACCTTAAATGGTTATGTTGAAAAACAAGAAATCTTGGGGCAACCCACGGTTCTTTTGGTTTCGCCTGTATTGCGAACCATTTTAGCACGCACATTCAGAAACACACTGCCAAGTGTTTCAGTTCTCTCTTATAACGAAATACCGGATACTCGGCGCATTCGTATTATTGGACAGATAGGGAATGAGCCGACATGAAAATGAAAAAGATCAACGCCAAAGACATGAAAGAAGCCTTAAAAATCGTGCGCGATACGCTGGGTAAAGATGCAATGATTTTAACCACACGCAAAACTGCAGACGGTGTGGAAGTGATGGCGGCATTAGACAACAGCAAAAACTTTACTGAGACAGTTTTAAACACCAGCTCAGAAAATCATATACGCAAGTCAATGACAGTAACCGATCCAGCACTGGATGCATTGCGTGAAGAGCTTTACATTTTGCGTCAAGTGGTTCAAGAAGAATTAGGCCATTTTGCCTATCAAGATGTGGCGCACAAACACCCCATTCAAGCCATGATCTATGAAAAAATGTTGCAAATCGAATTGGTGAAACCGCTGTCTAAAACCATTGCAGGCACAATCAAAGATCAGAATTCATTGAAGAATGCACTGATAGAGGCTTCAAACACAGTTTACTATGCGTTGAAAGACAGGGTGTATGTGGCAAAAGAAAACACCAAAGCGTATGTGTTTTCAGGTTTGAACGGTTCGGGCAAAACATCCAGCATGGCGGCTTTTGCTTTGCAGTACCGTTTGCAGCACCCAAAATCACAAATTCGTTTTATCAACCTTGATCACGAAAAAGCCGCAGCCCATGAGCCCTTGCAGACATTGGCCAAAATTTTAAATGCAGAATATACCATTTGTGAAAGTGACAAAGAGCTTAAAAAATGGATTCAACAAGAAGATGTGTTGACCTTGATTGATTTGAGTTTGGAAAAAGCAGTGGAATACAAAGATTGCCTGCTGACACCAGGTGTGATGGGTGCCTTTGTGATGGCAGCGCCCACACAATATGCCGCCTATGAAAGGTTGAAGCCCTTGTTTGCGGCCAAGCTGTTTAAGCTGGCAGTCATCACCCATATAGATGAAGCCGGCACCTTTGGCGCGGCAACGAGTTTATTGATCCAAGAAAATTTGGCCCCTTGGTTTAGCGTGAATGCACAAAAGCAATCACAAGGAAAAAAACTGAGCTTTTTTGACGCCAAAAATTGGACTGAGCAACTTTTTGAAAACCTGTTTCAGGCCATGAAAGAAACAAAACTAAAAGGTGTGGCATGATCACAAATGTGATTCCATTTGGCGGTACCCAAAAGAACACACTCCCACCACGGGTGTTGGCTGTCACCAGTGGAAAGGGCGGGGTGGGCAAAACTTTGATCAGTTTGAACCTTGCTTGCGCTATGTCAAAGCAAAAAAAGAAAATCATGATCATGGATGCCGATCTTGGCCTGGGCAACATCGATGTAATGTTGGGTTTGAAGGTGCGGAAAAACTTATCGCATGTGATAAATGGTGAGGCCACATTAAATGATATTGTCATGCGTGGGCCACATCAAATTTTGGTGGTGCCGGCTTCGTCAGGATTGGCTGAGCTTACCACTCTGTCATTACAAACACACAAGGAAGTCATCAATGGCTTTTCAGATCTTATCTGGCCATTGGATTATGTGTTTATAGACACAGCCGCAGGCATATCACCGATGGTGACGGTGTACACTCAGGCTGCTCATGATGTCATCATGGTGGTCACTGAGGATCCCAGTTCCTTGGCAGATGCCTATGCCATGATGAAGCTGATGCACCAAAGTGCAAGCACGAATAAATTTTATATCATTCCCAGTATGGTCAACACTGAGCTTGCCGGGAAAAAGCTGTTTGAAAAGCTGACGAAAATTGCATCACAATTTTTAAATATTGAACTTAAATTTTTGGGTTCAATTCCATTTGACCCGCTTATTAAAAAAGCGGCCATGCACCATCAGTTGGTTGTAGATTTGGAAGGGCCGAGTCCTGCCAAACTTGCATTCATGCAGATTGCAGAAAAACTCATTCATTTGCCGAGATTGACCGTGCCACATGGTGGGCTTGAATTTTTCCTAGAGCGCTTTTATAGCGCAAAAGGGTGATATATGAATACCAAGAAAAATGTCCAATATGATATGTCTGATCTGCTTCAAGAAAAGGAGATCTGTGAAGTTCATGGAAATTTGGTAAAACGCATTGCGCATCACTTAATGGGCAGGCTGCCATCTTCGGTGATGGTCGATGATTTGATTCAAGCGGGAATGATAGGTTTAATCGAAGCGTATCGCAATTTCGACAATACCAAAGGCGCCAGTTTTGAAACGTACGCGGGCATTAGGATCCGTGGCTCCATGTTCGATGAAATCAGAAAAGGCGATTGGGCACCCCGTTCAGTACACCGTAACACACGCCGTGTCGCCCAAGCCATTCGCGAAGTGGAAAATGAAAAAGGCCGTGATGCAAAAGACGGTGAAATTGCTGAAAAATTGGGGATCACTTTAAACGATTATTATCAAGTGTTGTTAGACAGCAGCAATTGCAGAATCATGGGATTTGAAGATGTGGGCGTCAATGAAGAAACGGTCAAAGAAACCTTGTCCGATCCCATTCCCACACCGTTAGACAGGGTGCTATCAGAAAATTTCAAGAAAAATCTCGCAAAGGGTATTTCAATGTTGCCCGATCGCGAGCGCTTGGTATTGGCGCTTTATTATGAAGAAGATTTAAATTTAAGAGAAGTGGGTGAGGTCATTGGGGTATCTGAGTCCAGAATCAGTCAAATACATTCACAAGCCATGATGCGTTTGCAAAGTCGCATGCGCGATTGGATTTAGGGGGAAGGGTGTTTGATGAGAACTGGAATGTGTTGGTCGTCGATGATTTTGTCACCATGCGCAAAATCATTCGCAACTTATTAAAAGAAATTGGTTTGCGCAAAGTTGAAGAGGCAGAAGATGGCGTTTCGGCTTTTAAAACCTTGCAAGGTAGTACGATTGACCTTGTGATCACGGATTGGAATATGCCCAATGGCACAGGTTTAGAACTGTTAAGAAACATCAGACAAGATGATTTTCTTAAAACGATGCCAGTCTTGTTGGTGACGGCCGAAGCAAAAAAAGAACAAATTTTGGAAGCGGCTTCGTTGGGTGTAAACGGGTATATTATCAAGCCCTTTACGGCGGAAACACTTAAGGAAAAAATAGAAAAGATCATGGACGCTCAGTAATGACAGAGCCCACGGAAGGCAAACATGATGGACTATTATATGACTATGCTCGCGAAGCCGAGAGCATGTTGGTATTGGCATTTGCAGATATTCACAAACTTCGTTATGACAACCACGATGTGCAGACCAAAGAACAGGTTTCGCGAACCCTTCATGCCTTAAAAGGCGGGGCGGCTTTTTTCGAGCAGCATGATGTGGTGCACTTATGCCACCAAGCTGAAAATTATTTAGAAGACATTGAAAAAATGCCTAAAGACGAAGTCATCATGTCGTTAGATGATTTATTGGTCACCATGGCTTTGCTCTTGCAGCGTATTGACTCTGTGGCTTTGCGGGTAGACAGATTCAGTGGCAGAAGAGAAAAAAAGCACACAGAGTTTTCGGAAGTGTTGTCTATGTTGCCGAGTATGGCAAAAAGCGTGGCGCATCAACTGGGAAAAGATGTTGACGTGATCATTTTGCACGATGACATCGAGTTGAATAAAAAAATTGTAGACTCACTGTTAGAGTCATTGGCCCACTTGGTGCGCAATGCGGTGGATCATGGGATTGAGCACAGCTCAAAAAGAAAAATCTTGAAGAAGCCAGCGGTCGGAAAAATCATATTGGATTGTCATTTTAAAGACAACAAGCTGATCATCGTGATTGAAGATGATGGCAGTGGTTTAGATGAAGAAAAAATCAAAAAAAATGTTTTGAAAAAGAAATTGATCAGTGCCTCTGCTTTAGATGTATTGGACAAAGAATCCGTATGGAAATTGATTTTTTTGCCAGGATTTTCTACAAAAGACAGTGTCACAGAAATTTCAGGCAGAGGCATTGGCATGGATGTGGTAAAGACTGTTGTGGATGAATTAGGTGGAAAAATTCACCTGCGTTCAGTGCCACAAAGGGGAACCCGGATCACTTTGATGATTCCGATTAAGGAAGATGACCATGGATAAGCTAAGTTTTTTGGGAATTTTTGTGGCAATGGCCACCATTTTAGGCAGTCAAGTTGCAGAAGGGGTACATCTGGACAGTCTGATGAATTTACCGGCATTTTTGATCGTCTTGGGTGGCAGTTTGGGTGCTGTGATTTTGGAAACGCCAAAATCCACACTGGTGCGTGCATTTAAAATGTTTTTTTGGATAGTGCGTCCGCCCAAATTTGATATTTCAAAATTACAGAATGACATTATCAATTGGAATTCTGTTTTGAAGAAAGAAGGGATCTTGGGTTTAGAAAAAGTCATGGAAGAGACGACTGAGCCTTTTAATAAGCGCGCACTGCAATTGTGTGTGGATGGTCATGATGTCAATGATATTCAGCATTTATTGGAAATTGAAGCCGATAATGAACATGACAGATGTATCAACTCTGCCAGAATTTTCGAAGCTTTAGGTGGCTACAGTCCCACCATGGGCATCTTGGGCGCTGTTTTAGGGTTGACCCATGTGTTGCGTCAATTGAATGAGCCTGCGCAATTGGGAGCGGGCATTGCCGTGGCTTTCGTGGCCACGATTTATGGTGTGGCATTTGCCAATTTATTCTGGTTGCCCGTTGCTTCAAAGTTGAAACAACGTTCTGATGAGCGTTTGTATTTGCGACGAATCGTGTTGATGGGGGTTGTGTCCATGGCAGAAGGCAATGGCACACGGGCCTTGCAAAACAAATTGCAATCCTTTGGTGGGAAATTATTGGGATGAAATTACGATACAAAAAAAGCCGACACAATGACGGGCCAAACCATGAGCGGTGGTTGGTTTCGTATGCGGACTTTATTACCTTGTTGTTTGCTTTTTTTGTGATGTTATATGCGGTGTCCAGTTTGAACGAAGGCAAATACAAAGCCTTGTCTAAAGCTTTGCATGAAGCGTTCAGTAAAAATGATGTTAAACCTATTGAAGCTGGTAAAAACGAAAGTGACATTTCTCGTCAAGACGATTTATTGTTTGGGCAAGCGGGGAACATTCCCCCTGTTGATAGCCAGGTCGATCATACTTTAAGCCAATTGGCCGATGCCATTTCAAAACAATTTCAGCCTTTGATTGCAGGCGGACAAATCGGCATACGCCGTGAAAAGGATTGGATTGCGATAGAGCTGAAATCAAATTTGCTGTTTGAAATAGGCGAGGGTTTTCCAAAGAAGGAAGCCATCCCTGTGCTACATGATTTGGCAAAAGTGTTGAAAAATTCAGTCAACCCCTTGAGGGTAGAAGGGTACACAGACAACTTGCCCATAGAAAATGATTTATACCCCAGCAACTGGGACTTATCCGCAGCCCGCGCTGCCAGTATCGTCCGCAAACTACAAGAATTTGGCGTCGATCCTGCCCGAATGATGGCCATAGGCTACGGCGAACAAAATTCCGCTGTCGCAAATGATACGGAAGTAGGCCGCGCCCGCAACCGCCGCGTGGTCATTGTGATCGGCGAAAACCCGAAATGGCATTGAATTTGCAAATAATCTCTTATGTAGGATGGGTGTAGCGCAGCGCAACCCATCACTGTGATGAAGTCAAATTCCCCTATAAATGTGGGTATATGAAGGTTGACTGCGAGGCAAACATGCTAAAAACAATTTTATGCTTGGTAACATTATTAAACTGCGGCTTAACCAGCGCCTGCGTTTATTATTTTTTTCAAAAGCAAAAAGAAAACGAAACGTTAAAAGCCAATTTAATCCGAAACGCCCAAGACATGCGCGCCATGTGCCGCGCCGCCGTAGGCATGGGCGAACGCTTAGCCACCCTAGAAGTCGCCTCCCACCGCGCCCAAAACCAACCCCGCTCCGCCAACCGCAACGCCTTAGAATCAAACCACTACAACCAAGCCCGAAAACTTTTCGAACTCGGCGCCAGCCTAGAAGACGTCATGCAAAGCTGCCGCCTAACAAAAGAAGAAGCGCAATTATTGGCACTGGTGTCTGCGTAGGGGATAAGGTTGCTCAAACAAAGGCGCCTTTTCCGAAAAAGGTTGCCCCAAACAAAAGCGCCTTTCCCAAAAAAGGTTGCCCAAACAAAAGTGTTTTTCCCAAAATCAGTGCGACGCAACTGTAACTAAGCCGTAAGTTTTTTTCGAGTTTAGCATGTAAAAAAGCATTGCATTCTTTACAAGATCGCAGGATCTAAAACATGAGATCTTTTCTTCTCCCTAGAGAGCGTTGTTGAATAAATGCCAACTAGTGGTCCTTCTCCCGCCTTGCGGGAGAAGGTGCCCAAAGGGCGGATGAGGGTGGTTCAATACTGTACCCCGTAACATGAGCACGTGACTTGCTGTCTTTTTCATAAGGTTGCGCAATTAGAAGTGTTATTCTCAATAATGGTGCCGCGCAGCTATATTAAGTAGTGCGGTGGTTTCATACATTTCTCGAAAAAACCTTCGCGCTATTTAAATAAGCTGCATCGCACTGCTGGTGGTAAATGCGCTGTTGATTGGGCAACTTTTTGAAAAAGGCAGCGAGGCACGCGTTCATGGTACGAGGTACAGTATTGAGCCACCCTCATCCGCCCTTTGGGCACCTTCTCCCGCAAGGCGGGAGAAGGACCACTAGTTGGCATTTATTCAACAATGCTTTCTAGGGAGAAGAAAAAGATCCCGTATTTTTGATATTACGATCTTGTAAAAAATGAAAAAATGAAAAAAATGAAGTGTTTTTTTACAAGCTAAACTCGAAAAAAACTTACGGCTTAGTTACAGTTGCGCCACACTGATTTTGAAAAAGGCGCCTTTACTAGGGCAACCTTTTAAAAGTATGACGCCCAAACCTCAAGGCCCCACCACCTCAACCTTCATCCACACACTGGCCTCACCCCGATCTGCTCTCTGCGTCCCATACGTATCCGCATCAGGATTCGCACCCGCATCTGTCGTCGTGCCACCAATATTGACCCACTGATCCAACGGCACCCGCAACTCCGTCACCATCGCGTGTGTGTCCACCTGGCTTCCATCCGAATCCGAAAGCTTCTGCCTTGAGCTTGAGATTAAAACTTTAACCGCATCTTTAAGCAAAACGGGTTTAACAAAAAACCCGCTGAAAATGGGTTTATATGAAATGCCGCTTTGTGGGCTGATCCCATTTTGGATCGTGCTCACATACGGTAACTCAAAACCTTCTTTGATTTCTGCAATGCCACCACTGACAACCGTGACATCTTGAGCCAGTGATTCATTGTTGCGCAAAGTGCGCACCACGTCATCAGATGATCCCTGATCCGCACAGTGCAGCGAAAATTGCGCCGTTTGGCTTTGCATTTTGCCGCACACTTGGAAGCTGTCAGCATCTATGTCTTTGGCGCTGACTTGTTTCAAATGGATGTTAAGATTTTTAGCCGGCACATCCAAGCTGTCTACAAGGCTTTTCACATTGGCAATGGCCTCAGGCGAACCTTTTACCATCAACTTGCCTTGAAAACCTTTGATTACAGCATTGGGCACCATGGGTGCAAGAGCGGGGATCAATTCATCGGGTGTGCGATTTTGAAGTTCGATCACTTCAACTTTATCAGGCTCGGCCGCGTGAAGGGCAGGCAATAACAGACACCCCATCAGCATGCCCATCAACAGTGGCCGTTTCAATTTGCGCATTGCAATCCTTTGCATAGTGTTTCCTATTTACAATTTTTCAACCAATTCTGCCGCCAAGCCAATGTAATCTTGTGGACGCATTGCCTTCAACCGCTTCTTTTCATTTTCAGGCAAACTGAGATCATTCAAAAACGCTTCATAACGAGATTGTGTGAGTTTTTCACCTTGCGTCAATGCTTTCAATTGCTCATAAGGTGTATCCAAACCCAGACGGCGCATGACGGTTTGAACCGCTTCCGCCAACACTTCATAATGATCATTTAACTCTTCAAGCAGTTTCTCATCATTCACAGACAAACGGTTTAAGCCTTCAATAAAGGCTTCATAAGCCAAATACCCATAGCCTAAAGCACTGCCTACACTGCGCAACACCACCGAGTCACTTAAATCACGCTGGTAACGGCTGACAGGCAATTTTGACGAAAAATGGTGCAGCAGAGCATTGGCCAAACCCAAATTGCCTTCTGCATTTTCAAAATGAATCGGGTTCACCTTATGTGGCATCGTTGATGAGCCTACTTCGCCCGCAACTTTTTTCAATTTAAAAATGCCACGTGAAATATAGCCCCACAGATCACGTGAGGCATCTAGCAAAATGGTGTGAAACCGCGCCACTGCATCACAGAAAGTGGCCAAATCATCATGTGGATCAATTTGCGTGGTAAAAGCGTTTTGCTGCAAGCCCATTCCACGCAACACTTGCGCACTGTGAGATTGCCAATCGTATTGGGGAAAAGCAACGTGATGTGCATTATAATTGCCCACCGCGCCATTTAATTTGGCCCGAAATGCCACAGCCTCAATGGCGAGCAGGGCATGCTCTAACCGCGCCACAATATTGGCCAATTCTTTACCCAAGGTAGTGGGGCTGGCACTTTGGCCGTGCGTCAGCGCCAATAAACTTTTAGTCTTATTCTCAATAGCCAGTTTCTTGATAATTTCAATTAAGGCTTTTAACTTTGGAACCAAAACAGCATTTCTGAAATTTTGAAACATCAAAGCATAAGCGGTGTTGTTAATGTCTTCCGATGTGCAAGCAAAGTGCACCCATTCTTTCGCAGCAGAAAGATTTGTATTCCCTGCAAATTTCTCTTTAATAAAATACTCTACAGCTTTCACATCATGTTGCGTGGTCTTTTCAATTTCTTTGATTTTTTCAGCATCATCCAATTGGAAATGGCTGAACAGGCTTTTACAATAGGCTTTGTCTTCAGCAGTAAAAGCACAGCCTAAGTTGAGTGCTTTGCTCTCGAGCAATGATATAAACCATTCCATTTCAACATGCACACGGTATTTAAACAAAGCGGCTTCGCTAAAATAATCTGACAACACTGCTGCTTTTTTAGCATAGCGGCCATCCAATGGGCTCAAGGCCAATAGGGGATTAAGAGGGTTCGTTTGGCTTTTCATGATCTTCCTTTTTTTGAATCACACCCCCGCCCAAACAGATCTCATTTTGGTACAACACAATGGACTGCCCGGGGGTGACGGCTCGTTCTGGTGTATCAAAGCGCACCTGTGCCACATCGCCTGTAATGTGCACTTCACATGGCACGGCTTTTTGTCGATAACGGATTTTGGCCTCGGCACGGAAACTCATCCCAGGTGCCTTGCCACTGATAAAATTTAAATTTTGCGCAATAAGGCCATCAGCAAACAGGGCAGGGTGATCATGCCCTTGTGCCACCCAAAGGGTATTGGTTTTTAAATCTTTTTCTGCCACAAACCAAGGTTCGCCTGAGCTGTTTTTCAAACCGCCAATTTCCAAACCTTGCCGCTGGCCCAAAGTGTAATGGATCAAACCCTGGTGTTGCCCCACTTTCTTTTGGGTGGTGACATCATAAATATCACCAGGCGATGCACTCAAAAACCGATTGAGAAAAGGTTTGAATCGACGCTCGCCAATAAAGCACACACCTGTGCTGTCTTTCTTATTAGAGTTTGGCAGTAAAATTTGGTTTGCCAATTCCCGCACTTCTTTTTTCAACAAGTGACCCACAGGGAACACCGCTTTGGCAATCTGATCTTGGCTCAAGGCCCATAAAAAATAGGTTTGATCTTTATTCGGATCTTCCGCTTGTAACATTTGGGTTTCGTTGTTCACAACTCGGGTTTGCACATAGTGCCCAGTGGCGATTTTTTCAGCGCCATTTTCCAAAGCATAATCCAAAAACGCCCGAAATTTGATTTCACGGTTACAAAGGATATCGGGGTTGGGTGTGCGGCCTGCTTCGTATTCATCTAAAAAATGTTGAAACACTTTTTCATAATATTTGTCAGCGAAATTCACAGTGTGAAAGGGGATCTCAAGTGCTTCACAAACCTTCTTCGCATCCGCAATGTCTTCACTTGCGGCACAAAATCCTGAGGTGTCGTCTTCTTCCCAATTTTTCATGAACACGGCGGTCACATCATGCCCTTGTTGTTTCAAGAGGTATGCGCTTACCGACGAATCGACTCCGCCTGAAAGGCCTAACATGATTTTAAGTGACGTGCTGTTCATCGCTAATCAGTTTTCAAAAAAAGTTTGTAAAAATTGCTGACCTTTTGGTGTGGCAGGGCCAGCAAAAAAATCCGCTGTGGGGCGATCTTCCACCACTTGGCCTTGATCCAACAACAACACCCGGGTGCTCACGTTCTTCAAAAATCGCATTTCGTGCGTGGCTATCAACATGGTGATCCCTTTGTTTGAAAAACGTTGGATCACTTTCAATACTTCTTGCACCATTTCAGGATCAAGTGCGGAGGTGGGTTCATCAAATAATATAATATCGCTGTGCATGGCCAACGCCCGCACAATGGCCACACGTTGTTTTTGGCCGCCAGAAAGCGATTTGGGGTAGGCATGGGCTTTTTCAACCAATCCCACTTCTTCTAACAATTCAAAAGCCCTGGTTTCTGCTTCATGTTTTGAAATTTTCAACACATGAATGGGGCCATACGTGAGGTTTTCCAAAACCGTCATGTGGGGGAACAAATTGAAATGCTGAAACACCATGCCCAATTTCCCTTTGATAGAAAACTGGCCGCTGTCGATTTTCTCAAGCCCACCCAAACAACGCAGTAGGGTAGATTTGCCACTGCCTGAAGGCCCAATGACACCCACAATTTCACGATCCTGAATGCTGAGGCTCACCCCATTTAACACAGTGTGATCACCATAAGTTTTGGTCAGTTTGTCGATGGTAATCATGCTAGTTGCCTCTTCTCTATGTAATGCAACACTTGGGTGAGGCACAACACCAAAATATAATAACAAAGGGCTGCTACGAGTAATGGTTCGAAATAGTGATACGATTCGGCAGCCACTTCATTGGCCCGTTTCATGATGTCCATTTCACCCAGGGTTGAGATCAGCGCCGTTTCTTTTAACATAGAGATCATTTCATTCACCAAAGCCGGCAAAATGTTGCGCACAGCTTGCGGTAAAATGATGTCACGCATGGTGTGAAAGCGCGATATACCCAAAACATGGGCAGCTTCAAATTGGCCTTTGTCTATGGCTTCAATGCCTGCACGCATGGTTTCAGACATGTAAGCGGCCGAGTTCAATGAAAAGGCAATGATTCCAGATTCAAAAATGCTGATTTGATAGCCTGTTAAATTGGGAATACCAAAATACACGATAAACAATTGTAACAAGAGCGGTGTGCCGCGAAACACAGAAGTGTAAAAGCGGGCTGCAAGCTGTAACCATTTGCGGTGTGACAATTTGGCCAATGCCAACAAAAGCCCCAACACCACACCGCCCGTAACTGAGATCACCGTGTATTTCAGTGTGACGATGGCGCCTTGCGCAATAAATTCTGCACTGCTTATCCAATTAAAACTCATTTTTTAGATTTATCCGTTTCTAACCATTTGTTATCCAAAGCCTTTAAATCCCGATTCATTTTCAGCTTCTTTAAGGCGGTGTTCACTTCTGCAGTAAGCGGTGAGTTCTTGGGAAGGGCAATGGCATAGCCCACACCGGTGGGGTCAAGCAATGCATAGGTGAGTTCTGGGTTGTTTTTGACGAATTGGTAGGCTTGCGCATCTTCCACCACCACGCCATTCAAGCGGCCGACTTTCAATTCTTCAATCATGGGCAGATTATTGCCCATGGTAACGACTTGGTTTTTAAGCGCAGGATCCAAATGGGTTTTGACATAATGTTCCATGGTGGAACCCAGTTGCGCCCCAATTTTGGCGCCCACCAATTCAGTTAAGCGATGAATGGGTTTTTCTTTGGTAGAAACAATGGCAAAGCGGCTTTCATAATAAGTATTGGAAAAATCGACCACTTCAGCCCGTTGAAGGGTGGCCGAAATGCCAGAGATGGCCATATCCACACGACCTGAGGTGACGGCCGGTATAATGGCCGAAAATTCTATGTTTTTGATTTCCAGAGGGCGCTGCAATTGCTCTGCCAGGAGTTTGGCAAGATCCACATCGTAGCCCACCAATTCATTGTTTTGTTTGAATTCAAAGGGTGGGTATTCAGCAGAAAGCGCCACGGTTAATAGGTTTTCAGGCTTTTTTTCACCACAGGCTGTAAGCATTAGCCCACATGCCAATGTTATAAGCACCACAAGAGCTGTTTTTATTTTATGCATACCCACCCCAAAACCCACGGTGTGCGGGAAAACCAACCAAAATAACATGATTTTCCCGCCGCCTCAAACCTTGCAATCGTACCCAAATTCACCCTGAGGGCAAAATTAATAACCGCCATTGTACCGGTTGGTATAGTGCGATTGATTTGGCTGCTGTGGCCTGGCTCCTGAGGTTCCCGTCTGTGTTGGGGGGCGCTGTGAAGCAGGCCTATACTGGGGATGGCCAAATAACCCGGGTAAAGGGTTAGCTGGTGAACTTTGATCGGCCGGCCATCGGGTAAACTGGCTCCGCGCCTGAACGGGATCCATTTGAAATGAATTGTCCAAGGGTATGGCTGTCATGGGAAGCGGAGAAATATTTTGTTGGGGATAATGAGCGCTAACTTGACTTGGCGCATACTGGGCAACAGGTACAGGCTGTGGCCTTATCGTATTGTAACCAGAGCGCGTTGCAAGCACCTGAGTCCTGTGCCCAATCTGAGTTTCTAGGGCAGCCAGTATGTTTAGGTATTTTGGGTTTTGCCGATGAATAACCCAGAGAGCTTGACTGCTTAGCTTATTATAAGCCCGTTGAAGCAGGTTCAAGGCAAAGGGGCCTTGCTCTAAAAGAAAAAGGTAATCTATCGCGCATTGGCCGCTTACATCATCTTCAAGCAGATTGATATCAGTATTAAATAAGTCATGCAAGATCTGCATGTTACGGTGTGTGCCAAATTGATTGGCATACAAAAGCGCACATATCAGCACGTTTTGATTGTGAATGTTTTTTACACCCACAATGTCTGCAGTGTGACGTGAATGGATTAAAGCTTGAAAAGTGGCCAAATCGCCTTGGCTTGCAGCAATCATGAGGGCAGTATTTCCTTCACCGTCAACAGCGAATAGATTTGCCCCGTGTATTAACACTGCTCTGACAAACAGAGCGTTTTTATTCCGAGCAAATTTGATGAGAGGGGGGATCCCGTCTGATTCGGTGGCATTCACATCAATATTATGTGTGGCAATAAAATCATTAAGAGTCTGGGCAGTCGAAGTACTGGTTAAAGTGCCCGAAGATGCCATCATCCTGTGAAATTGCAATGCGGGATTTACGATGGGTTGCGCCGAACCTTGTGACGCGCGAAAGGCGTTATAGAGCATCATATAAATGTCTTCATCAACTTCTTTTGCATAAAACAAATCGGCTTGAGTCACCTCAGCCCCGGCCCGAAGCAGCGACATGATAATTGATTTTTTGCTTTGTAGAGCGTTTGATGCCTGACGCAGAGAACCAGAGCAGATTGCCATTCTTAAGGCTGATTGCTCTGACGTGTGTCTGTAGTTCAGTTCGTTTACAGAATAAGGGTTGGCACCGTGGTTCGTATTCACAAGCGCTGACACCGCCGCAACACTGAGCTCTTCTGCCGCAATCATGAGCGGGCTGAGTCCTAGCCCATTTTTTATATATCGCTGGGCTTGCCGTTCGCCTAACAAATATCTAATGCTGAATGAAAGATGCAATTTGGCGCACAGATGCAGAGCTGTATTGCCATCGCTGTCAATGCGACAATTCACATCAATCACGTTGTGGGCAAAAAAATTGTTCAAGTGCTGAACATTGTTTGATCTAACAGCGTCCAAAAATTTTTTCATCTGCCATTGGGATATACCCGTTTGGCTTTCAGGTTTTGAATTGTTAACTTCAACCACGCTGAACAATTGATTGAAGGCGGTGTCAATATACTGCTGATCTTTTTCTTCAGATGACATTTCGACTTTGGATTTTTTCGAAACCCGTGCTTCGCTTACATTGGATTCTAAAAAGGCCAAGGGCGCATCGCCAAGCTCCTCGGCTGATTCAGCTTGAATGGCTTTGCGTTTTGTCTTTTTCACAATAGGCTTGCTGGAGTCCATGAGTGGCTCTGAAGGATTTTGTTCTGGTAAAACCACTTCATCACTTGATGAAGTTGACACCATTGCTTCAGGCGCATTAGAAGGTTTTAGCAATTTTGAAAGTTCAATGTCCATGGCTTTTTTGTTGGCCAAGCCGTAGGCGCTTTGTCCACTTCCGTTTGAGAAATCAGGGTTGGCCTTGGCAGCCATAAGCATGGCGACAATTTGCAGTTGAGCCGCACGGCTTTCGCCATACTGCATGCCTTTTTCAGTCACGTGCATCAGTGCGGTGTAACCCGATTCATCAGTTGCATCGATAAGTATACCGGGCATTTTCAAAAGCCTGTCCACCACCGCCACATTCAGGTTTTTTGCAGCACAACTCAATGGAGTTGCACCTAAAATTTCACCTTTGGCGTTTGGGTCGACATCGTGATCCAGTAAAGTTTGCAAGCTTTCAAGGTACCCTCTGCTTGCACAAAAAGTCATTGGGGTGCTCTTTGTACTGGAATTCACATGGTAAAGGTTGACCCCAGCCTCAATGAATTTTTCAATCAGCGCTCGGTTTTGCGTTTTCAATGCGTGTTCAAATAATTTTTGGATCTTAAAGTCTTTGTGCGTTTTAACCCGGTCAAATAATTGAAGCAAAGTAAGTATCGTGTTTGCGCCTGTTGGGGTGGTATTTTTTTCTTTCAATAGCTTTATAAACTGTTCCAGATCTTCATTTGTCGGTGAGGCTTGTTCGTGCGAGGCGGAATCAGCAGACTCTATGTGTAACGCACTCAATCCCAAACTTTCTTCTGAAATGGGAGCCGTGGCTTCATGCAAATGCGCAGGCTCTGTTGTGGTATTGATGGTAAGCGCCATTATGGGGTTACGGGGGAAATCATTGCTGTTTAAAATTTCCTCTTCGAACACGTCATCCCCATTCCACTCTGTTGGAAGCATTCCGGCAAACATGGGCGCTGCAACCACGTCTGTTTGTGCTTTATAAAAACCCATTTGGCCTTTCAGGTTGGCCAAGGCTTTTTTCATCTTGCCAATATGCACTTCTAGGTTATTTTGTTCATCAAAAACATTTGTTTCACGTTCTTTGCCTTTGCTTGACTTTTTACTATCAGCAAAAGGCAACGAAACACCCGTTAAGGAATTCACTTTGCTGTTCCATGATGAGAATCCAACAAGCGTGATGTAGACATTGCTGACTTTCGTTGTCCAAAGTTCATTGAGTCTGGATTTGGCAGCCTTGCCCTCTGGTGTGTTGGGTAAGTGTGAGTAGAGGGTTTTAATTTGAGCAATAATGCTTTCAAGTTGTTGGTGTAATTCTTTCTTCACAAATTCTGGTTTATTTTGCCTCGACAGTTCATACAGTTCGTCCATCATGCTGCTTAACTGCATGTAAGTGTCATCAAAATCAGCAAGTTCCGATATTTGAATGGATTGCACGCCAGACAAGAATCGGGGCGATCTCAAATCAGAATCATTCACCTTTCTTTGTTCGGCCTCAGCATGACTTAAGGCTTCATAAGGGCCTTTGGGTGTGAAATCCACAAATTTTTGAGTGCCTTTGACTCTATAAATCCGATGTGAAAGCACAGCCCCTACTGATTCGTTTTGCCAAGTGTTGAATGCATCAAGGTCCACTTGAGGTTCAGGTGTCGCTTGACTGTTGGGCTCACCAAATCGCAAAGATTCATTTGTGTCTGGCAATATATCAAATTCAGTCCGAATATATTTTTTGGTGTCGTGTAACGTGGGGTAAAATAATTGCACGAGCACAAGCCCTGGTTTATCGCTTGCCCTTAATCCACGCCCTAAACGTTGTGTCACCACTTGACGTGATTTAGAAGGGAACAGGTTAAACAGCACAGCAGTATTGGGTAAATCCACCCCTTCAGTTAACATATTTGGCCCGAACAATATCAAAGTTTTGCCTTCACGGTACCTTTGGATGATCGCTTCATTTTCTTCACTGGATTTTCCTGAATGCACGCATTCAGCAATTCGGGTCACGCGACCAGAGGTAAGCATGGCTTTGACAATGGGGTGTGTTGCCAGCAAAGCATTGACCTTTGCTGATCCCGTTTCGGCCATTTTGATAGATGAAGTGAAAAATATGCCTTGCTTGCCAACAACATTTTGTTGGTGTGTTTCATGTCGCAAACTGCCATACAAATATGCCACCAATTTGGCAATGTTTTCATTGTTTGATAGGGCATTTTCAATGTCTTCTTCAGAAAGTGCGTTCGCGTCAACTGCTTGATTTTTATTTTGCAGTTTCAAATCGAATATTGGCACGTTGATGATTTCAACGTGAGGGGTTAAATATTTTTTTAGAATCGCTTCTCCAAGTGGCAATTTATGAATGCAAAATTTATAAATTGACGCAGTGCTTGTGCGTTGTTCACGTTTGCTTTCTTCAACTGGGGTGGCGGTAAAGGCCAACACAATTTTCTTTTGGGCATGAAATTCTTGAATGACTGATTTGCTTTTGCCAGCCGTATTGTGTGCTTCATCGACAATCACAAATTTCACATGCGCCAACAGCTTGTCATCCTGATCAAAGATGTTGATGAGTGAATCATAGGTGATCACCATGATCATGGGTTTTTTTCCCAAGAATGCTTTTGTATCTTTTTGGTGACCTGAGGATTCTTTAGAAGAATAACCCCGGATTTTGATTTTTTCAGCTTCCTGCAAACCACACTTTTTTGAAAGTGAATCTTGGGATGGGTTCAGCTCTGCGCGAATGGATTTAATGGTTTGTTCAATGAGGTTGATTTTTGGCACAACAACAATGATGGTTTCATTGAAACCAGGGGAAGCGTGTGCTTGCAAATAGGCACGGATTTTCACCGAGAACAACACCGTTTTGCCGGTGCCCGTGGGGTGTTCAAAGTACCCAATGGTATTGTGGTCTTTAAGATGCTTCGCAGTGGCGCTCAATGCGTCATGCTGGTGAGGGCGAAGGGTTTTCCCCGAGCCCAACACACTTTCTTTTGACGCAAGGTCAAGTGCGTCTGCAAATTCTAAATGCCCCATAACTTCACCCGCGATTGAAAAAGCCAAAAGTAAGTAAGGTGACAAAATCAAGGCGATTTGTCAATCTAATTTAACAAACTTGTATATAACCAAGACACTTCAAAAAGTCGCTAAAATTCCTGTACGTTTTTTAAGATCACTTACCATTTTAGCCTCAGTAGAGTCTGAATGGCTAGCTGCATACTCTTCTAGATTCTCAGTCACCGATGCGCTGTTGATTAGACTCATGCCGTTTTTGGTTTTGCTTGTCCAACCTGCAAGGCATGAAGGTTGAGGTGCCAAGGGATCGGTTGCATCCTGTTTTGATAAAAACTCAGCTATGTCGATATGGGGGTTTTCGTTGAAAAACTTGATAAAGACGGCGACAAGGGCAGGTTCAAAATCCCTTTTGCGTATGAAATCTTCGGATGATCCGGCTAATCTATTGCATAAAATCATTTGTAATTCTATAGGGAGTCGGCGCGCAATATTAAAAAACTGTATGGCCTGTGCATTTTCTGATAAAGCGTTTATTGTTACGAAATCATCACTGTGGTCAAGCACAAGGGCAAAAAAGGCCGCTGCAAGTTTTGATTTCGCAGCATTATTTGCATTTTGCACTGCCTCTGTAAAATTGACTGTGAATGTGCCGTTGTCTTTTCTGAAGAAAACCTGTCCCAGATCCTCAACAAATTCGCCGCCCACAACAAATAAACCTGCAGTGACTTGGGTCATGAGTGCCTGCACACCTGTCACAAGCATCAATGCTGGGGAATTTATAAATAATTGGGTGAGGATAGCTTCAACAGCATTTTGTTTATCCATGACAATTGCCAGATGGAATGGATGGATGCGCTCCTGTCCCGCTACAGGTGGTGCCAAAAGATTCAAGCGGTCGCAGCCCAACAAGAGCCTCAATACATCGGTATAACCATTTTTGATGGCAAAATAATATACGGGATTATCATTTCTGATTTTGGGGTTTACATTGATTTCTTTCAGTTGAAGAAGCAATTCAACTGTTTCAACGCTATTGTTCTTACAAGCCAGATGAAACGCGTTTAAATCAGAATTTTTAGGATCAACAAAATTGGGCGCCGCTAACAGAAGCTTGACTATGACAAGGTGGTTATTTCTTGCGGCTTCATGAAAGGCAGTCCGTCCGTATCTTTCCCTGGCATTGATGTCAATACGCGGATCATTTATCAACTGTTCTACCGTGTTTGTGTGGCCGTAGTAACAAGCTGCAATTAGGGGAGATGTCCCATCGTTAAGCGTTAAAGTCACATCGAGTTTATTCTGGCGGATGAGCTTGGCCACAATCTCATCCCTGCCAAAACGACAGGCCAAATAAAAACCTGTGATCCCGTGTGCGTTTTGTGTATTCACATCGATATGTTCACTTTGTAGCAAACGGGTTACCACAGCAACATGCCCATTGCGGCAGGCGATGGAAAATGCGGTATAGGTTGCAGCTTGAGTGTGACTCTGTGCGTAAATGAAAGGCGTATTGGCAACAGGGGTTGTCTCGCCGAATTCGAAAAACCCATTGTAAAATTCATGATCTAAACCAAACTCCTGCAGGTAACGATCAACCACACTCAAATTCCCTGTGGCGCATGCGTCAAAAAACTCTCTTTTGGCGTGGTCGTACCACGTTGGTTCTTCAGATGATCTAAAGTAGGCCATATAATTTTGAGGGTTTAGTCGAGGGTGATTTGCGACAAAATGTTGAAATTCAAGCTCGATGGCCCTGTTTACATTGAACATAATGGTGTACCTCAGCCCTTTTACTTCAGTTTCGATATCGTGACAATATACGAAATACCTCTTTGTTTTGCAATCTATTTAAGCCGCTCGACTTACGCTTGGCCTGGGGGTGCTAATTTGCTACAATTTGCGCCCATTTACCCTCGTAATACCAATGTTCCAAGCCAATTCCTTGCAATTTTCCCGTGATAATCGGGTGCTGTTTCACAACTTCTCCCTGGCCGTGCAGGGCGGGCAAGGTGTGGTATTGACGGGCGACAACGGGGCTGGCAAAACAACCTTGCTTAAAATTTTGGCAGGGCTCATTCAGCCGCAACAAGGTGAAGTGCTGTTTCAAAGCGAAAATATCCAAGAAAGCACCCAATTTGCCCAAGCCCGTTATTTTATGAGTCACCAATTGGGGCTTAAAAACAGTTTCACTGCTGCACAAATGGTCACTTTTTTCATGGCATTCCGTGGTATTGCTTCGGAATCCACCGCGGTTCTCAACATGTTTGGCTTGGGCGCCTTATCAGAGCAGCCCATAAAATCTTTTTCCGCTGGCCAAAAACAGAAATTGGCGCTTTCTTTGGCCTTCGCAGCGCAAGCCAAGCTGCTTTTGCTGGATGAACCCACTTCCAATTTAGATGCTTCTGGCCTGCGCGCATTCACTGAGGCAATCAACTTGCATCTGGAAAAAGGGCGGATGCTGGTCTTTTCTAGCCACGATCCCAAGCATTTTTCCCATTTGCCTGTGCAAGTGTGCAACATTGCAGGGGGGCAACATGCCCATTAAGGCTGCATGGCAACTTTATAAACGTGATGTGCAACTGGCCTTTCATGATCGTCTTGAATGCTTTTTCACTTTGGTGTTTCAGGCCATTGTGGTGGGGGTGTTTCCGCTGGCCCTTTCTGAGCTGGAAGCCTTGCCCGCAATTGCCGTGGGTTACCTTTGGATCACTTTGCTTTTGGCCATGCTTTTGGGCACCGATCAGATTTTTAAGAAAGACGCGGAAGACGGCAGTCTATATATATTGCGACAATCCGCCTGTCCCATGTGGTTGCTGGTGCTGGCAAAGGTGCTGGCACACTTTACTTACACGGCCCTGCCTCTCATAATTTTGGCCCCAATCTATGGGGTTCTGTTAGGAATATCTACACCGGTTTTGCCACTTTTGTGCCTCACCTTATTGCTTGGGGCGCTTTCCATGAGTGTGGTGTTGTCTTTGGGGGCAGCGTTTTCACTGTTGGCGCAGGGCGGGGCAGCCCTTCAAGTGTTGTTGGTGTTGCCCTTGTTGGTGCCGGTGATCATCATGGGCCCGCAAGCTTTGCATAACCCTGGGGCCTTGTTCGGTCTTTTGGCTTTGGGCACTTTGTTTTTCACGCTGTTGCCAGTGTGTGCTGCATTTGTTTTGGAAATGGGTCATGAATAATTTGAAATCCACATTCTGGCGTTATGTCTGCTCGTTCGGCAGTTTGCCTTACGTCTATCGCTTGATCACAAAAACTTCGCCTTACTTAATGGGATTGGCAGTGGCCTGTTTGGGCCTTGGCATCATGTGGGGATTGTTTTTCACACCTGCGGATTATCAACAGGGCGATGCCTTTCGCATTATTTATATTCATGTGCCCGCTGCGTTCTTTTCACTTTCCTTGTATGCCGCGATGGGGTTTGCTTCACTTGCCTATTTAATATGGCGGGTGAAACTGTGGGACATGGTGGCCTTGTCCATCGCACCAGTGGGTGCACTGTTTACAGTGATTGCACTCATTACAGGCAGCGTGTGGGGCAAACCCATGTGGGGCACGTATTGGATTTGGGACGCACGCCTCACCTCAGAACTCATTTTGTGTTTTTTGTATTTGGGCTATTTGGGTTTGTATCACAGCCTTAAAGCGCACCCCAATGTCGGCAAAATTGTGGCCGTTTTGGCAGTGGTGGGTTTATTGGACTTGCCAGTCATCCATTATTCCGTTACCTGGTGGAGCACCTTGCACCAAGGCAGTACTGTGGTCAAACTCAAACCCAGCATCGCACCTGAAATGTTGTGGCCTTTGCTGATCACATTGGCGGGCTTTGCTTTTTATGCGGCTTGGCTTGTGTGTGTGCGCGTGCAAAATCTGATTCGCGAACGTGAAAGCAGGGCGCAGTGGTTAAAGGAGTGTGTGTCGTGATGGCGCTGATTGACAAGCTCAGTATGCATGGTTATGCCTTTTATGTGTGGTCAGCTTATGGGGTCACTTTGTTTTTATTATCGGCTTATGCGATTTCACAAGTGCGTGCGCGCAACAAGGTGAAAACACATGCATCCTAAAAGAAAAAAACGTTTGATGGCAATATTGCTTTTGCTGTTGGGCCTTTCAATTGCGGTTGGGTTTGCTTTGGTGGCACTGAAGCAGAACATCAATTTGTTTTTGACCCCAAGCAAAATTCAGCAAGGCGAAGCGCTGCCCAATCAACGTTTTCGTTTGGGGGGCATGGTCAAACCCGGCAGCATTCAAAAAGAAGCCAATTCATTGCGGGTGAAATTTATCATCACCGATTATGCAGCAGAAGTGCCTGTTGAATATGAAGGGGTGCTGCCCGATTTATTCAGAGAAAACCAAGGTGTGGTGGTGTCAGGCATGTTAAATGAAAAGGGCGCAGTGGTGGCAAATGAAGTCTTGGCCAAGCACGATGAAAACTATATGCCACCAGGTGTGATGAAAAAAGACATGCTTAAAGGGAGTGAGCCCAGATCATGATGCCATTTGTGGGGTTATTCTTTTTGATTTTGGCAAGTGTCTTGTCATTTTGCGGTGTGGTTTCTTATTTTATTAAATCAGATGTACAAGTGATGCGCCTGCAAAACAAAGTCAGTGTTTTGCAAAGTGTGGCAATGTTGGGTGCCTTTTTGCAGCTCATGTATTTGTGTGGCACCTTAGATTTTTCAGTGGCCTATGTGGCTGCGCACACGCACACTGCTTTGCCCATGGTGTACAGATTGGCTGCCACATGGGGTGGGCATGAAGGTTCGCTTTTATTATGGTTGTTGTTTTTGGCCTTGTGGATCTTCGGGTTTTCAAAAAGCCAATCGACAGAAGCGGCATTTAAGAAAGACATGTTTTGTATTCTGCAAGGGATCTTTTTAATTTTCAGTTTGTTTGTGATTTTCACCAGCAACCCGTTCATGCGTTTGATCCCGCTGTCGCCAGTTGAAGGCAAAGATCTGAATCCCTTGTTGCAAGATCCTGGCCTTATTTTTCACCCACCCATGTTGTATGCAGGGTATGTTGGCGCGGCAATCCCATTTGCCTTTGCCATTGCCGCATTGAAAAATAAAACATGGACGGCCGACATTGCCAAAGCTGTCCGCCCTTGGTGTTTATTGGCCTGGGGCTTTTTAACGGCAGGGGTCACGTTGGGCAGTTTCTGGGCCTATTATGAATTGGGTTGGGGTGGTTTTTGGTTTTGGGATCCGGTAGAAAATGCTTCCGTGATGCCTTGGTTTTGTTTAACCGCTTTGATTCACGCTTTGATTGTCTCTGAAAAGCGCGAAATGTTAAAACGTTTGTGTTTGTTGTTGGCGATCTTTTCATTCTTATTTTCAATCTTGGGCACATTTTTGGTGCGTTCGGGTGTGCTGGTATCGGTACATGCTTTTGCAAGTGATCCCACCCGTGGCCAAGTGATTTTGCTGATGTTGTTTGCGTTTTCTGTATTGTCCTTGTTGGTGTATTTGTGGCGTGTGCCGATGATCCGTGAAGTGCCTTTGCAGAATTATGCTGCCAAAGAGGGCTTGATGGCATTGGGGGCATTTATTCTGTTCACGATTGCGGGCATCGTCGTGTTGGGCACTTTGTACCCAATCGTGTTAGAAATGGCCTTTCATGAAAAAATCAGCGTGGGTGCGCCTTATTTTAATGCACTCATCATGCCTTTGGGCTTGGTGATTTTGGTTTTGGCGAGCTTGGCCCCCACCGTGAATTGGATGAGGTTTTCAGCACCCATAAAACGCCATGCCATAACAGTGGCCCTTGCAGGTGTGGCAACGGTTTTGCTGGCATTGTATTTCAAACAAATGGGTTTTTATTTTGTAGCGGGCATTTGGGCCGCGCTTTGGCTCACTGAAATCACGTTGATGCGTGTGTATGATCGCATGCGTTCAAGCAAAGCTTTTTCGCTGCCATTTATGGGCATGATTGTGGGCCATGTGGGCTTGGCTGTGTTGGCACTGGGTTTGAGTTTGACCACAGCACTTTCTGTGGTGCGCGAAACACATTTGGCCATCGGTGAAAGTGCCGAGCTTGCCGGGGTGAAATTCACACTGCAAGACGTGAAGCAAACAGAAGGCCCCAATTATATTGCAGACGAAGGCCAAGTATGGGTCACAGAAAACCATGATCAATTTGCCTTGTTGCCACAAAAAAGAAAATACCAATCAGGCATGCAAACCTATACTGAAACCGCGATTTCTGCCGGTTTTTCACGCGATATCTTGGTGGCCTTGGGTGAACAACTTGAGGGCAAGCGTTGGTCGCTTCGTTTACAAATCCGTCCCTTTGTCAGAATGATCTGGCTTGGGGGCATTTTGATCGCCATGGCAGGTGTGATGTCAGCCTTAAGTGGGCGTTACCGAAAACAGGGGGCAATATGAAATGGCGAGCGTGGGTATTACCACTTTTGATTTTAACGTGTGTAACATTCTTTTTGTGGAAAGCCTTGTTTCATGATGTGCAAGCAGTGCCTTCACCTTTGGTGGGGAAGCCAGTGCCTGAATTGAGTGCAAATGATCTTTACAGCGACAACAAGGTGAACATTGAATCTTATTTGGGCAAGCCTTATATCATTCACGTGTTTGCAAGCTGGTGTGGTTATTGCGAAATGGAACATGTGTTTTGGGTGAATTTCAAAAAGCATCACAAAATCACATTAGTGGGCATAGATTACAGAGACGACAGTGACGATGCGCGCGCCTGGTTGAAAAAATTGGGCAACCCCTATGATGTGGTGATGCATGACCGATTTGGCTTCACCAGTTTTTCACTGGGTGTATACGGTACCCCTGAAACCTTTTTGGTAGACAAGGGCGGGGTGGTGCGCCAACGTTGGGTGGGCCCCATCAATGAAGCAATCTGGAAAAGTGAATTTTCAAAATGGGTCGATCATTAATCCTGTGTTGGGTGCTTTTATTTTCCCAAATGGCATGGGCAACCTCAACTTTTGAATTCAATTCAGAAGGCGAGCGCCTGGCATTTGAAGAGATCACCAGCGAATTGCGTTGTTTGGTCTGTCAAAATCAAAATTTGGCAGAATCTCATGCGCAGTTTGCTGAAGATTTAAAGGGCATTATTTTTCAAAAGATAAAAGCCGGCAACACCAAGCAAGAAGTGGTGGGTGAGATTACCGAAAAGTTCGGTGATTACATCCACTACCAGCCTCCATTCAGGTTCAGTACAGTGTTCCTGTGGTTTGGGCCATTTTTGTTTTTCATATGGCTGATTTTTTGGCAAAAGAAGCCATCATCTTAAGGTAAAAAAAGAAAGATCTACGCCGTAGGATGGGTTCGCGCGTCTTCGCGCTAACCCATCATTACAATGCAACAAACAAGAGACTCATCACAATGAAAGAATTCATCGGCTCTATATTACTCATCCTGTTCATGCTCTGGGCTGTCACATTGTTATTGGTAAACGGTTGGATCCATTCTTTCAAAAAGAAAGTTGCAATATTCATAGCCGTCACAGTATGCACATTGTTACCTTTGGCATACTTGGGCAATGCCTACACGCTTTACGTGGCCTATTTTGGCACCCCTGCAGAATTTTCTGCCCTACAAGCCGATCAACTCGCGGCTGTTTTAAAACAAAACCCTGAAAACGACGAAGTGGCCTTACAGTATTATTCAGAAGTATCACACTCACAAAGCGGCCGTTTGGATGAAGCGCAAAGGCAAGCGATCATGTCATACTGGTGGCGGAATCAAAATCCTGCGTACTTGAATTTATTGGCAGTGGATGCGTTTCAAAATCAAAATTACACGATGGCACGTGATTTGTGGCGGGTGATAAAGAATATACAGAACAGCATGGCCCTGACACCAATCGATTTGGCATTAACAAAAGTTGAACCACTGATTAACAATGAAAACAGAACGACCACAGTGTATTCGGTCAATCTTCCCAAAGGCGATACCAGCTACACCTTATACGTTGCTGCCCGCTCCGCCTTACGCCCCAAGATCCCTGCAGCAGTAAAGAAGGTTACCTTAACACCGAATTTAAATACCTATAATTTAGATCTGAATGTCATGCAAAACATGCAAGGCGAGCTTGTCACTTTAACCGGCATGAGCATTGTCAAATACCAATTCCTTTCCCCAGATGCAAAATTGGGTGACACCCCAATC
>Ga0207004_1068_pt2 | contig 28166 bp, 29 predicted proteins | sample Alteio_BWMinCont_86_FD_153468 | JGI IMG/M metagenome (GOLD analysis project Ga0207004, IMG submission 153468) | Enriched cells from forest soil in Barre Woods Harvard Forest LTER site, Petersham, Massachusetts, United States -... | ecosystem: Environmental > Terrestrial > Soil > Temperate forest >...
TCATCGGCCCCGTACTAGAACCGGCTTCGTCGCGAACTGGTGGAAAAAATCGAGCCCTACTTGCAGCCTACGGTGGGGGAGACCGCGCCGGGTGGTGGATCGGTTTCGCCGGTGTCGGTGGTTCGGCAGAGGCTTGACTCGTTGGAGATCAAGCGGACCGTGGCGACGCCGGTTGAAACGCCGCTCCTGACCGTTCTTTGTCGTACATTGGCGCAAGTGGAATCGGCGCTACGCATGGGTGTGAGCGATATCTACGTCGATTTTGAGGACATCCGTCGGTACAAGGATGCGGTGGAATTGGTGCGTGCGCGCGGGCCGCGGGCGGACTCTGTGCCGGCACAAATTTTCCTGGCAACGCCGCGCATCCAGAAGGCGGGCGAGCAGGGTTTCTTCAAGCTGATTGAGAATGCGGAGCCGGACGGGGTGCTGATTCGGAACCTGGGGGCTCTCGATTATTTCAAGGAGAGTCAGTTGTGCCGGATCGGCGATTTTTCGCTGAATGTGGCGAATCCGCTGACGGCGGAATTGCTCATGGCCGAGGATTTGGAGCGGTTGACGATTTCGTATGATCTCAATGCGGGGCAGGTGATGGATCTTTTGCGGGCAGCGCCGCCGCATTGGTTTGAGATTACGCTGCACCAGCATATTCCGATGTTTCACATGGAGCATTGCGTGTTCGCGGCGTTTCTTTCCGAGGGGACGGACCACACGAATTGCGGGCGCCCTTGCGATACGCACAAGGTGGAGTTGCGGGATCGGGTGGGGCTGAATCATCCGTTGAAGGCGGATGTGGGGTGCCGGAATACGCTGTTTCATGCGCAGGCGCAATCGGGGGCGGCTTATTTTGAGGCGTTTCGGAAACTAAATCCGGCGGCGTTTCGCGTGGAGTTGCTGCTGGAAGATGCGGCAGAGACGGAGCGGATTTTGCGGGGGTATCAGCGATTGCTGGCCGGTTCTAGTACGGGGCCGATGATTATTCGGGAGTTGAATTTGAGGAGTCAGTTGGGGGTGACTACGGGGACTTTGGCGGGGTAGTTCTAAACAATCCCTCGTTCCCAAACTCTATTTGGGAACGGACTTGCTGAGGCAACTCCATTGCCGATTTTCGGGTTTGTGGTGTCAGATCGGACGAGCAGAGCAATAGAATTGCGCAGACAATTGCGTTCCCAAATGGAGTTTGGGAACGAGGGGAATAATCTTCTACAGGTTGCGAAGATCAACGGTCTGGAAGCCGGCGGCTTCGAGGTGAACGTGGTCGCCATTTTGAGGGGACCAACCCTCGATCATTCCGATTTCTACAGTTCCAGCAGGGGGCACCAAAAGCGAGAAAGTTTGTTTTTCCGATCCATCTTTACGTTCGATCATGACGTGTAGCAGTACACTGTTCGTGGTCAGTGATTTTGCGGGATCGGAATAGGCCACCTTGACCAATTGACCTTTGTTCACGGTAAGTTTGACCGGCAGGGGGCGCCCATCTTGGCCCAATTGCATCGAGAATGCTTGCGAGTGAAGAGAACCGAGGACCAAAACTAGAGCCAGTGCAAGAAGTCGGGCCATTCCGGTTTATAGCAAACGGGTATGGAGCGTGAAAGCGCGGATTTTTTAGCAATTGGGTGCGGGCCGCTACGGTGAATGCGTGTCTGATCCTTCGACAAGCTCAGGATGACGGATTGTTTTGTGAGGATATTTTCGCGACCTCCTGTTCGCGGAGCGAACCCGGACAACGAGTTGTCCGGGCCACCGGCAACTGCACCGCCGCTAGGGACAGCGGCGGCTACCACGGAGGAAACGGCTACCTTAGAACATGCCGAGCTTCTTTTTGCCTTCTTCGGAGATGCGGTCGGGGGACCAGGCGGGTTCCCAGACGACTTGGACGTCGGCGTCGGCGACGCCGGAGAGCGCGAGAATTTTCTGTTGGGCTTCGCGGGCGATGGCGGGGCCCATGCCGCAGCCGGGAGCGGTGAGGGTCATGGCTACGGCGATTTTCGCACCTGCATCGGTCGGTTCGATGTTGAGGCTGTAGACGAGGCCGAGATCGACGATGTTGACGGGGATTTCGGGATCGTAGCAGGTTTTGAGGACGCCCCAGACTTGCTCTTCGCTGATGGGGCCGGAATTAGCGGGCGCGGACGAAACTTCGGGCTTTTCTTTACCGAGGGCGTCGGCGAATTCGGCGTCGATGCGGTAGAGTCCGGCTTCGCTCGGGATGACGACGGTGTAGGAACCGCCGAGGGCCTGCGTGATGAGGACGAGGGTGCCTTGCGGTAGCGTGATGGCTTCGCCTTGCGGGATGCGCGTCGCGGTGATTTCGCGCGAGAGGGTGATGGAGGATTCGCTCATGCTCAGTCTCCCGCGCCTTCGGCGGTGATTTCGCCGCGTAGAGAACTGCCGAGCGTACCTTGCCCGAGGAATTGCTCGACGAGGAGCAGGCCGCCTTCGCCAGCGCGCTCGACGGTCTTGAGGAGGTCGTTCATGGAGGAGACTTCCTCAATCTGTTCCTTGATGAACCACTGGAGCGTGATGCTGGTGATGTGGTCGTTCTCCTTGAGGGCGAGGTTGTAGATTTCGTTGATGGCCTGGGTGACCTTGAGTTCCTGGTCGAGGGAAAGTTTGACGGCGTCCTTGGCGAATTTGAAATCGGCGACGGGGGCGTCGATGGCGGGGATGATGACGCGGGCGCCGGCATCGAGGACGAATTTCATGAAGCGATGGGCGTGGCCGCGCTCCTCGCTGGATTGTTTGTAGAAGTGCTTGGCGAGGCGTGGGAGCGAATTGAAATCGAAGTGGGCGCCGATGGCGTCATACTGAAGTGATGCGGCCAATTCCATTCCGATTTGGCCGTTGATGGCGTCGATGATTTTTTGGGAGACGAGCATGGAGTCAATATAGGCGCGGATGGGGTGGGTTGTAAACCGGAGGAATCATTGGCCACAAAGAACGCAGAGAGCGCAGAGAAATGGAGGAAATTTGAGGAAAGTTTCCTTTAAGAACTCCGTCATCCTGAGCTTGTCGAAGGATCAGTTCCGCCTGCCTTTGCTCCTCGTTCCCAAGTTGTACTTGGGAACGCACTTGTCAGCGAAGCTTTGCTTCGGTCTCCGCAGAAAAGCGCCGAGGCAGAACTGATCCTTCGACAGGCTCAGGATGACGGATGGAGGTGGTGGGTGTTTTTGGGCGACCTCCTGCGGCTTCGCCGCCCGGACAACGAGTTGTCCGGGCCACCTGAACTGAACCGTCGCACGGAGTGCGACGGCTACCTTTTAATTCTCGCGCTTGAGGAGGTAGTCGGCGATGGCTTCGAGGGGGGCGGCGTTTTTGCCGAAGGGCTTCAACGCGGCGCGGGCGCGGGCGGTTAGGCGGTCGGCTTCTTTCTTGGCTTTCTCTAGGCCGAGGAGGGCGGGGTAGGTGGCCTTTTGCGCGGCGATGTCTTTGCCGGCGCTTTTGCCGAGCTTCTCGGTGGTCTGCGTGACGTCGAGGATGTCGTCGATGACCTGGAAGGCGAGGCCGAGGCTTTGCCCGAAATCGGTGAGGTGAGCGAGTTGCTTCGGCGTTGCGTTGGCGGACATGGCGCCGAGGCGGATGGAGCTGGCGATGAGCGCGGCGGTTTTGTTTTCGTGAATGTAACGGAGATCGGCGGGGCTGATCTTTTTGCCCTCGCCTTCAAGATCGGCGACCTGGCCGCCGACCATTCCCTGACTGCCTGAGGCGGTGGCGAGTTCGCGGATGAGGGTCGCATGCGGATAGCGGGCGGAGGCTTTGCCCATCGTGGCGATTTCAAACGCGATGGTTAGCAAGCCGTCGCCGGCGAGGATGGCCATGCCTTCACCGTAGACTTTGTGCGAGGTCGGTTTGCCGCGGCGAAAGTCGTCGTTGTCCATGGCCGGGAGATCGTCGTGGATGAGGGAGTAGGTGTGGATGCACTCGAGGGCACAGGCGAGGGGCAGGGCGTTGTCGATTTTGCCGTGGAGCACTTCGGCGGTGGCGAGACAGATGACGGGGCGCAGGCGTTTGCCACCGGCGAAGATGCTGTAGCGCATCGCCTGATGGATCGTTTTCGGACGGACACCGGCGGCGGGGAGAAAGCGATTCAGCGCGGCATCGACTTTTTTCTGGCGCGCGGACCAATAGGTAGAGAAATCCATTCTTCGAGTTATGCGAAGGCTGCGGGGCTTTGGCAATCTTTCTTGTTTTCGATCCTCACCTTTCTAGATTGAGCGGCGAATGCCAACGTTTACCAAAACTCATTTCGTGCTCGCGGTGTCAAACCTGCGGGCGTCCGCCGACTATTATCGCTCGGTGCTGGGTTTCACGGTGCGTGACATGGCGCCCGGCTGGCTTTTTTTCGAGCGGGACAATTGCTCCATCATGGCGGGGGAATGTCCCGATGCAATGCCGCCCAGGGATATCGGGGATCATTCCTACTTTGGTTACGTTGTGGTTGAGGGAATCAATGAACTTTATGATTCGGTGGTGGCGGCCAATGGCAACCTGATCAAGACGTTGATCGATGAGCCGTGGGGGATGAGGGAGTTTGGGGTGCGGACGGTGGATGGACACCGGATCATGTTTGGGGAATCGACGCCGTCCTGTATTTGATTTTGGGTAGCCCGCGATCACCGAGCGCGAGGGGCTTCCGGATTACTCGGTCGTATTGATGAAGCCGGAAGGACCGGAGGGAACGAGTTCCGGGGTGTTATCGCCAAGGTCATGTTTATGGCGCGCGACGGCGGAAAGAAGAACGGCCCAGATGGCGTTGGCGAAAACGGCGAGAGGCATCTGGAGGATTAAAGGCATCGAATAGAGCAGCACGGTGCCCGGAATCCAGAACATCCAGTTGGTGACAAGGACCGGGAGCATCCGGTTGATGACAAAATTCCAATCGAGTTCGCGCCACAAATCCCGCCCGGAATAGCGGAGGCTCATCCAGCGAAAGGCGAGGGTCTGGTAGCTTGTCGACCAGAAGACGGAGAAAATGAATTGATCGACCAGGACTTTCGGCAGGATCACGGACCAGGTGACACCTTCCCCAAACCAGACGGCCTGCAGACGATACAGTTCATAGGTAACCATGCCGCCGAGAAAGAAAAGGGTGAATTTGAAGACGAGATTTTCGAGGTGAGTGAGGGTCCAGCGTCCGCCATAAACGACGTACACGAGGCAGATCTCGGAAATGATCCCGCCCGCGATTGCTGACGCCAAGGCCCCGGCCAGGATTCCTCCGGAATGTTGCCAGGTTCCGTATTTAGCGAGGATGGCTGATCCGGTCGGCCAGCAATAATAGATGGCGACGAGAGCTGCCATGGCTCCCAAAAGAAGCGCCATGACGGGCAGATTTTGTCTGCCGGCGTGAAGGCCCTGATGAACTGCTGCTGCCAGCGAGGATCGGGGTGAAGAATTAGGCCTCAAAGGATTTCCCGCATCCGCACGTCTGCTTGGCGTTCGGGTTCGTGATGCGGAAGCCCGCGCCACTGAGGCCGTCCTTGTAATCGATGACGGACCCGGCGAGATAAACCAAGCCGCGATCTTCGACATAGAGGTTCACGCCATGAGCGGAAAAGACTTCGTCGCCTTCCTTGCGGGGGGCGATCTCCATCGCGTAGGACATGCCGGAGCAACCGCCGGTCTCGACGTAAATGCGGAGGCCTTTGCCTTCGATGTTGGGCTGGCCGATGATTTCGGCGATGTGCCCTGCAGCGGTTTCGGTGAGGCTGACTGCGGGCAGGGTGGAGGTTGTCATAGAGAGAACTTACGAGAGGCGGGGTAGCCTGTCAATTGGCCTAGGCGGCAACGGGCTTTTGCTGGCGCAGGGTGCGCCAACCGGCGCGATGCTTGACGATCCAGTCGAGGAGCGCTTTTTCAAAGCCGATGTCGTGTCCCACTTTTTCGCTTTCAATCCACTTGTGCCGCAAGATTTCCTCGCGTTCGGCAAGAAATTCCTGATACAGGGCCGATTTTTGAAACATGGTATCGCGTTCTTGGGCAGGGGAATCCGACATGAGATTTTCCTTTTATACTGAAGAGAAAAACTTTGTCAAATGATTGAACATTTTAGGATGGAAGTCGATAACAATGGTGAGACAGGTAAGAATATCAGACAGGGCATTGCCGTTGAATGGCTTCCGCGATTTGTCGAAATGATTGGCTGGTCGCGCTGGCAGGATCGGAAACGGTGAGGGGACGACCGGTATCGCACGATTCGCGTAGAGCCATTTCGAGCGGGACTTGGGCGAGCAACGGAACGTGGAGACGGGCGGCTTCGCGTTCGCCTCCGCCTGTGCCGAAAATTGCATAACGATTGCCGTCATTCGGGCAGATGAAGTAGCTCATGTTTTCGACGAGGCCGAGGATGGGGACGTTGACTTTCGCGAACATGGAGGCGGCTTTGCGGGCATCGATGAGCGCGACTTCCTGCGGCGTGGTGACGATGATGGCGCCGGAAAGCGCGACAGTCTGGACGATGGTGAGTTGGATATCGCCGGTGCCGGGAGGGAGGTCGAGAATGAGGTAATCGAGGTCGCCCCAGTCGACGCTGCGGAGAAATTGTTGCGTGTAGCGGGTGACCATGGGGCCGCGCAGGATGGCGGGTGTGTCGCCCTCGAGAAGAAAGCCCATGCTCATGAGATTGAGATCGTAACGGCGGATGGGTTGGATACGGCCTTCCTCGGTCGCGGTGGGGCGCTCGTTGGTGCCGAACATGAGGCCGACGCTGGGGCCGTAGATGTCGCAATCGCAGAGGCCGACTTTCGAGGTGTTTTTTTCTCCGCGCAACGCGACGGCGAGATTCGCGGCGACAGTCGATTTGCCGACGCCGCCCTTGCCGCTGGCGACGGCGATGACGTGCTTCACGCCTTCGATTTTTGTCTGGGGAAGAGAACCGCCTTCGGCTTGGAGCGCCTTGCTGATCGGAGCGCTGACATCGAGATGGACGGTGGCTTCGCTGACGCCGGGGATCGATTCGATGGCGGCGGTCGCGTTCTCTTCGATTTGCTTGGGGATGTTGGCGTCGGCGGTGGTGATGGCGATCTTCACGTTGACGCGGGTGCCGTCGACCTGGACGTCCTTGACGAGGCCGAAGGAGACGATGTCGCGGGAGTAGCCGGGATATTTGACGCCGCGGAGTTGGGCGAGGATGGCGTCGGAAGTCAGGGGAGAAGACATACTACTAATTAGCCACAAAAGAACGCAGAGAACACAAAGATATTGAGAAGAAAAAGAGCGACCTCTTCAATTCACTTTTTGTGATCTTTGTGGCTAAACCTGCCTTCCTCAATGCGCGGGCTTGCCGGAGATGTCGGCGGCGTGCTGGGTGAAGGATTTGCCGCGGCCGGTGGGGGCGATGACCGAGTCGATGACGCCTTCCTCGAATTCCTTCCACATGGGGGACATGTTGCGGAGTTTATCGACGATCTTGGGGAAGGTCTCGATGACGTAATCGACGTCCTCGACGGTGTTGTCCTTGCCGAGGCTCATGATGATGTTGCCTTGGGCGAGCGCGTGGTCGAGTTGGATGGCACTGAGAACATGCGAGACCTTGAGCGATTTGCTGACGCAGCTGGAGCCGCTGGCGACGGCGATGCCCTGGTAATCGAGGAGGAGTAGCTGGCCTTCGCCCTCGATGAATTCGGTGCTGAGATTGAGCGTATTGCAGATGCGGAGCGGGCCGGGCACGGGGCCATTAAGCTTGATATATTTGATGTGTTTCCAGAGGCCGTCGTAGAGGCGTTTCTGGAGCATGGCGACGTGCTCGACGCGCTGGGACATTTCTTTGATGGCGACTTCGGCGGCGACACCGGCGCCGATGATGGCGGGGACGTTTTCCGTTCCGGCACGGCGTCCGCCTTCCTGCACACCGCCGTGAATATGGCTGGTGACGCGGGCCTTGCGGTTGCGATAGAGCACGCCGATTCCCTTGGGGCCGTAGAAGCGGTGCGGGCTGAAGCTGAGGAGTTGCACGCCGAGATCGCGGACGTCGATGGGCATCCAGCCTGCGGCGGCGAGGGCGTCGCAATAAAGTGCGATGCCTTTTTCGGCGGTGATCTTGCCGATTTCCTTCACGGGCTGGATCGTGCCGATGTCGTGATTGACGAGATGGACGCAGACGAGAATCGTTTTGTCGGTGATGGCGGCGCGGACGTCCTCGGGGTTGATCTGGCCGATGGCGTTGACGGGAACGGAGCTGACTTCAAAGCCGTGCTTGGTCAGGTACTCGATCGAGTTCATGACCGAGGGATGCTCGATCGCGGAGACGACGATGTGGTTGCCCTTGCGGTGATTGGCGTCGGCGAAGCCTTTAATGGCGAGATTGGAGGATTCGGTGCCGCCGGAGGTGAAGATGAGGTCTTCCTCGCTTTCGGCGTTGATCAGCGCGGCGATTTTCTGGCGGGCTTCCTTGAGGCCTTCGCGGACTTGGAGGCCGAAGCGGTGGAGGCTGGAGGGCGAGCCGTAGACTTCCCGGAAATAAGGGAGCATGGCTTGGAGCGCCTCCTCCAAAACGGGGGTGGTGGTCTGGTGATCGAGATAGACGGAGCGCTTATCCATGGGAGAATTACTTTAGCTTATTTGAGGGTCGGGGCAACTTGAGATCAGCCGCATCGATTGGGAAGACATCCGCCGCTAGGGACAGCGGCGGCTACCAAAAGGCAGAAAGGCAACTGACCGTCGCACAGAGTGCGACGGCTACCTCGGACTAGGCGACAACCGGAACTTTGGCCTGCTTGGCTTCGTAGTCTTCGATGGCGGCCTTGAGGGCTTCTTCGGCGAGGACGGAGCAATGAATCTTGACCGGGGGGAGACCGCCGAGGGCGTCGACCACTTCCTGGTTGGAGAAATTCTTGGCTTCCTCGAGGGTGCGTCCCTTGATGAGTTCGGTGGCCATGCTGGAGGAAGCGATAGCGCTGCCGCAGCCGAAGGTCTTGAAGCGGGCGTCTTCGATCTTGCCGTCGCGAATCTTGAGGGAGATCTTCATGATGTCGCCGCAAGCTGCCGCGCCGACTTCACCGACACCGTCGGCTTCCTGCACATCGCCCATGTTGCGGGGATTCAGGAAGTGGTCCATCACCGTGTCGTTATAAAGGGTATATTCTTTGGTCTCTTTCATGTGTGTCTCCTAGGACGTAATCTTAATGCCGTTATGCGCTCGTGTAAAGGGGGATGGTTGGGTTTAGAGGGAAAAATTTTTGGCGAATATGTTTCGGTTCGTATTCGTAACTTAACGGTGCTTGGTTTAGGAAGCGTCAAATGACAAAGCTCGAAAAACGACAGATGAAGCTGCTGGTGTTCTACCTGAAGCACGGCATTTACCGGTTTGTCGTGGTCGTGGGAACGCTTTGCGGGGTGTTTTTCACGGTGCTGGATTTGATGAATGAGGATCCTTTTTTTAATGGGCCGTGGTATGAAGGCCTGCTTCTGTGGTTGGCGTTCGGATGGATCTTTGCGTTAGGGATGTGGTATTTTGTCATGTGGTATTTCGTGCGGATCAAGAGGCGTCTCGGCGAGGCCGGAGAGATTCATGACGAGGGTGCGTGATTCACGTTGACCGGAATTGCGGGGACAAGGGCGTTTCCAAGTGCAACTTGGGAACGAGGAGGGGGGAGCAAGGGAGGCAATGAATGCGACGGTCATAGACCGCCGCTACATTAAAGGAAGTCTACTCGAGCAGCGTGAACTGGCACTTGTAGAGGCCGGAGACGCGTTCTTCTTCGCGGTGGACGCGGACGCCTAGGACGTTTTCGATCAGCGAGTTTTCGAGCTGGGTCAAAATCTTGAACTGGTCGGCGATGGTGAGGACGGGCGAATTGTACTCGATGATCTGCTGGCGCTGGATGTCGGGATTAAAGTAGTACTCGCTCATGTAGCCGTCGGCATCGCGGTGTGAGGCGAAAGAGCGGGCGCGTTCCTCGAGCGTGGCGCCGATGACCTTGGCCTGCATCTTGACGGTCTGGTTCTGATAAATCTGGTAGAGGATTTTTTCAGGGGCGGCGGGTCCGTAAACCTGCTCGAGGCTCTTGAGAATTTCGCCGGTAAAGTTCGTATGCTCGGAAGGGAAAAATTCCTGCGCGGTGACGGTGAGGCGATAGGCTTTTTCGGGGCGACCCATTCCCTTGGGACGGCGCCATGTGTCGAGATAGCCATCTTTCTCGAGAGCGACGCAGTGCTGCTTAACTCCCATGTACGAGAGATTAATGCGCTCGCACAATTGGGAAACAGAGAGGCCTTGGCTACGCTTGATCTCGGCAAGAATCAGATACTTCTGACTCTTGGCTAGTTTTCGCAAAAGCTTGCTTTTCATGTAAGGTGCTGGGGGCGCGAGCCTTTTAGCCGTTTTTATTCATTCCTACCGAACGTCTATTCAGACTGTCACATTAAGGTTGTGTAACGAAACGATCAAGCCTTTTTACCTTTCAGCGTAAAAAAAGTTATTCACAACTATCTAGGTGACTAAGTTGATTCTCTGTTTTTACATGCTTTGTGTAAAAATTAATTTCGCCTCTCATAATTTGAAATTCTATCCATCATAGAAAGGGAATGATTGCGGCTTCCAGCGCGAAGCGCGACACTGACCGAATGTCTGTTGAGTATGTCCTGAAGAAAACTAGCGTGTCCGCAGGGGTGCAAATCGACTATCGCAAGGAGCTCAACGATGAGCAATTCGAGGCGGTGACGGCGAAGCCGGGACCGATTTTGGTGATCGCGGGGGCGGGCAGCGGCAAGACGCGGACGCTGACTTACCGGGTTGCTTACCTGATCGAAAATGGGGTCGAGCCAGAGAATATCCTGCTGCTGACTTTCACGAACAAGGCGTCGAAGGAGATGTTGCATCGCGTGGGCGGTCTGCTGCCGCAGGATATTTCGCGGATTTGGGGCGGGACGTTTCATTCTGTGGCGAACAGGTTACTACGGCGTCACGCCAACGAGTTGGGATTCAGCAACAGCTTTACAATTCTGGACCGGGACGACGCACAGGATTTAGCGACGGCGGCGTTGAAGGCGAGCGGGTTGGATCCGAAGGACAAGTCGTTGCCGAAGGGCGCGGTGTTGCTCGATATTTTTGGCCTGGCGGCGAGCACGGAGAAATCGATCGCGACGGTGGTGGGCGAAAATTACGCTTACTTCACGGGACTGATCGAGCAGCTTGAGGCGATCAATCGGATTTTCCGCGACCGGAAGAAGATCGATAACGTCATGGATTATGACGATCTGCTCGTCTACGCGTTGAAGCTGTTGCGGGACAACGAGGACATCCGGAAATTTTATCAGGAGCAGTTTCAGCATATCCTGGTCGATGAGTACCAGGACACGAACAAGATCCAGGCCGATTTCATCGATACGCTGGCGGCGTTTCACCATCAGGTCATGGCGGTGGGTGACGATGCGCAAAGCATCTATTCGTGGCGTGGGGCGAACTTTGAGAATGTGCTGACATTCCCGGAGCGCTTTCCGGGGACGCGCGAAATCAAGATTGAGACGAATTACCGCAGTACGCCGGAGATTCTCTCACTGGCGAATTACGCCATCTCGGCCAACACGAAGCAGTTTCCGAAGAACCTTCATGCGGTGCGGCCCGAGGGGAAGTTCTCGAAGCCGGCGCTGATTTGTCTTCAGGACGCGAATCAGCAGGCGAACTTTATTTGTCAGCGCATTGAAGAATTGCAGGAGGAGGGGATCGACCTGAACGAGATCGCGGTGTTGTACCGGGCGCACTTTCACTCGATGGAGGTGCAGATGGAAATGACGCGCCGCCAGATGCCTTTTGAGTTGTTAAGCGGGTTGCGCTTCTTCGAGCAGGCGCATGTGAAGGATGTGGCTTCGTTTCTCAAGTTTGCGCTGAATTCGAGGGATGAACTGGCGTTCAAGCGCATTGCCGGAATCATGCCGGGCGTGGGGGATCGGACCGCAGACAAGCTGTGGCAGAAGCTGGCGGCGGGGGCGGAATTTGCGTCACTGGAGCCGCCGGTGAAGGCAGTTGAGCAGTGGAAACAATGGGTGGAGACTCACAAACAAATTACGGCGCCGGAATTGCTGGGACGGGCCTCGGAACAGATCCAGGTGGTGATCGATGCGGTCTATGAGGACTACATGAAGGTGAAGTTTCCGAATTTTCAATCGCGGCTGGAAGATCTGGGGCAGTTGCGGGCCTTTGCGCAGAATTTTGAGAAGACGGAGGAATTTCTCGCGCAGTTGGCGTTGATGACGAACATCGATGGTGGCCCGAAGAAGGATGGGCCGCTGAGCAGTCAGCCCTGCCTGCGGTTGAGCACGGTGCATCAGGCGAAGGGGCTGGAATGGAAAGTGGTTTTTGTGATCATGCTTTGCGACGGGTTGTTTCCGGCGGGGAGATCGATGGAGACGATGGAGGGTGAGGAGGAGGAGCGCCGACTTTTTTACGTGGCGGTGACTCGCGCGTGTGACGAACTTTACCTGACTTATCCGTTGACTCGGGCGAGTGCTTCGTTTGAGGACCGGTGGCAGGAGCCGTCGCGGTTTATCAGTAATTTTCCGCGCGGGATGGTGAATGAGTGGAAGATCAAGGCGGCGGCGCCGAGTTGGGATTAGGTTTAATTTGGGACGCCCTTGCAGAGATCTCTGCAAAAGTCCTCCTTCAAGCAATCCGTTATCTTGAGCTTGTCGCACACACGTGTGGCAAGATCAGTTCTGTACCTCTGAGAAAAGGCAGGCCGAACTGATCCTTCGACAAGCTCAGGATGACTAATGCTAAATGTGAGAGTTTCGCAGAGGTCTCTTGCAGGGCTTTTCTTTTCCAGTAATAGGTACCCAGGGCGTTGCCCTGGGCTGGCTTGGATCGCCCCTTTGGGGCTAGACGAGATTGGGGATTATTCGGTAGATCGTCGCTTTCTGTTCGCTTTGCGAACCCGGGCAACAAGTAGCCCGGGCCACCCGAGGAAGGCACCGTCGATAGGGACTCGGTGGCTACCTCCTACTCGTCAGTAAACTCGATGACGGAGGAGAAGTATTTGTTGGCGCTGGGGAGCAGGAGAATCAGCGCGGAGACGAGATAGATGGCGATCGGAATCACGCTGTCGTAGCGATCGGTTTGGATGTAGAGATTATAGTCGATATTGATGAATCCCCAGCCGAGGTAAACCCATCGGGCCCAGTTGGCTTCCTGCATCATGTACGCGGCGCAAGTGATGATCACGATCAGGTTGAGATAGAGCATCGCGACTTGAAGGGTGTAAGGGAGTCCGGCTTGCTCCATCGCGGCTTGGGTCTCCGGCAGCTTCAAGTTTCCGAAGCTGACGAACAGTAAATAGCAGCCTGAAATGAGAAGATAGAAACAGACCAGGTTGACGAAAAAGGGCCGGGTCTTGATCATGGTTTTCGGTGGCGGAGTCGCGGGCGGTTGTCTTGCCCGGTCGACTGACAGGGGAAACCAGCAGTTTGAAAAGACCGGCAGACGACTACAAGTCAAAAGCGTTACTGGACTGAAGAATAACGCAAATGCTTATCGGGCCAAAACGGGAAAAGCGTGAGAGTGAGCGGCCGGAGTGGGAGCGGGGCGGCGACGGGTGAGGTCGTTTTTCCAAGCGATGAAAGGTTGTTCCAAATAGTGCCAGGAGAAGGAGGAGAGGGCGATGGTCAGTGTGAGTAAGATGGCGAGGCGGGCGATGGACGCGTGGATTTCGGTTATGCCATAGGTGGCGAGCAGCGGAGAAACCAGGATGATGATGAAGACGTGGTAGACGTAGACGCCGTAACTGATGCGGCCCAAGTAGACGAGGGGAGTCCAACTCAGGATCGCGCCGTAGCGACCTTTGACGCCGGTGATCGACATCGCAAGTAACCAGGCAAGAAAAATTTCATCGACAGATTCGGTCAGCGCGAGCCAGACGTTGTTTTCGGAAAGCGTCATCAAGGCGCGCCCGAGGAAAAAGCAGGCGAAGGCGGCGAGGGGGAGTGCGAAGAGAATTGTGGGCGAGAGCAGGGGAAGATTCTGGAGCCGCTTGGATTCCTTGAGGTAGGCGATGAGGGCGCCGACGGCGAAGGAATCGACGCAGCCGAAGAGGGTGACCCAGCGGGTGATCGTCGAGGTTTCGGTCACGATACAGAAAATGCGAAATCCGAGGCCGAAGAGAATGAACGCCGCCATGGCCGGTATGAACCAGCGTCTCGGCAGAGTGAGCACGACGATGGGCCAGAGCATATAGAATTGTTCCTGCACGGCCAACGACCAGAAATGTGCGATGGAGCCGGGCCAGTAACCGAGAAAGGCAAAGTGGTTGTTGGCTTGAAAGGTGGCGAGCCAGATGAAGTTGGTGCGCACTTCTTCGATGCCGAATACTGCGCCGATAAGGAGGGCGAGATAAAAGGGGGGGCCGATGCGGAGGAGTCGCGCGAGATAATAACGACCGAGTGGAAGAAAACCGCCTTCGGGATTCTGCGCGATTTCCGCCTGGACGCGCCAGAGCGAAAGGGTGATGAAGTAGCCGGTGAGGACGAAAAAGAATCGGACTCCCAACGGACCGCAGCGCAAAAGCGTGGGCATGCCCACGCCGAAATGTTCGAACAAAACTCCCATGATGGCGAGCGCACGCAAGCCATCGAGTTGCGGTTGATAAGGTGATTTAAGTCTTGGGCGGATTGAAGGGACGTCGACACGCTCGGGAAGGTGAGTAGTCGCGAAAGAAGACGCCATAGGTGTTTCCACGTATCTCAGCAAATGCTGTTCCCATTTTAGACGGGGCCGTGGATGAAAGCGTCACAAGCGTGGCGTAGGTTCAGTTGATGCGAATAACGATCTTGCCGAAATGCTGCGCGGCTTCGAGGTGACGGAACGCTTCCGGGCTTTCCTCGAAGGAGAAGACGCGATCGATAACTGGCTCGATTTTATGCTGCGCGATGGCGCGATTCATCGATTCGAAGATGGCGCGTGAGCCGACGTAGATGCCGCGTATATTGATTGATTTATGCAGGATGGGTGCAATTTGCACATCGCCGGAAATGCCACTAAGGACGCCGATGAGGCTGACGTGTCCGGCGAACTTTGTGGCTTTCAATGTTTTCGAGAGCGTGCCGGTGCCGCCGACTTCGAGGGTGAGATCGACGCCGCGACCGCCGGTGATTTCGTGGATGCGCTTTTCCCAGTCGGGTTCGGAGCGGTAATTGATGGTGTGATGCGCGCCCATCGCGCGGGCGCGTTCCAGTTTGGCGTCGCTGCTGGAAATTATAATTATGCTGGCGCCGGTGATCTTGCCGAATTGAAGTCCGAAGAGGGAGACGCCGCCGGTGCCTTGGAGGAGAAGCGTCTGGCCGGGCTTGAGATTTCCGGAAACGAAGAGGCCGTTCCATGCGGTGACGGCGGCGCAGGGGAGCGTCGCGGCATGCTCGAAGCAGAGGTGATCGGGGATGGAGAGAAGGGCGTTGGCGCGGACGGTGATAAATTCGCGGAGCATGCCGTCGACGTCTCCGCCGAGGGCGCTGGCGGCGGCGGGCGCGGCGAGTTCGCCGTCGAGCCATGCGGGGAAGAAGGGAACGACAACGCGGTCGCCAGGTTTCCATCCGGTGACTTCCGCGCCGACGGAGACGATTTCGCCCGCACCATCGGAGAGCGGGACGCGGGGGAGTTTCATGCGCGGGTTGTATTTGCCCTGAACGATGAGGAGATCGCGGAAATTGAGCGAGGCCGCGCGAAGGCGGATGAGGACTTCATCGGGACGCGGTTCGGGCGTGGGGCGTTCAGCGAGCTTTAAATTATCGAGGCCGAAGGAGTCGCGGATTTCGAAGAGTTTCATGGGGATAATTTAGCCACAAAGAACACAAAGAGCTCAAAGAAATGGATGGAAATTCAATGGAAAGTTTACTTTAAACAATTCGTCATCCTGAGCTTGTCGAAGGATCAGTTCCGCCTCAGCGCTTTTCCGCGGAGGCCGAAGCAAAGCTTCGCCGACAAGTGCGTTCCCAAGTGCAACTTGGGAACGAGGAGCGAGGCAGACGGAACTGATCCATCGACAAGCTCAGGATGACGGATTGTTTTGGCGGAGGCTTTCTTTGTGTTCTCTACGTTCTTTTGCGGCTAATTAAGTATTTGGCCGTTCGATTTTTACGGAGACGTATTGCGTGTCGGGGAGGATGAACTTTTTGATTTCGAGGGTGAGGTGCTTGATGGATTGATTCGCAAGTAACTCGGCGGCGATTTCTTCGGCGAGGGTTTCGAGCAGCTTGCGGGGGCACTTGACACACAGGGCTTTTACCTGTTGCGCCACGTCGTAGTAATTGACGGTGCGGGAAACATCATCGGTGATGGCGGCTTGGGCGATGCAATCGACGGTGAGGTCGAGGGAGATGAGGAGTTGCTGAGGCCGGGCGCGTTCTTCCTCAGGGACGCCAATGTAGGTCCAGACTTCGAGATCAACGATGCGGATGAGATCGGACATGGTCGAGGAGTGTGCGGGTGGGGCCGTTGAGGTCGAGCTTGGGGGCCTCGTCGAGCGAGAGCCAGCGATAGGTTTCCGCTTCGTCGTTGAGCGTGATGGTGGTGCCGAGCGCGGTGGCGGTGTAGTTGAGCAGAAGGAAGTGGGCCTTCTTGTAGAACTCGGGTGGCTCGATGCAGTCCTGCACGATTTCAAAGCGGATGTCGTTTAGTTTGAGGCCGGTTTCCTCCATGATCTCGCGGCGCAGGGCGTCTTCGGAGGGTTCGTTGGTTTTGATTTTGCCGCCGGGGATGCCCCACTTGTTACTCCACTTGTGGGTCTGGATCATGAGGACTTCGCCCTTGTCGTTGAAGATGAGCGCGCCGACGGTGGGGATCGGGGGATGCGTGGCGATGCCGCGATGGCGATCGAGGAAATCGCGGACTTCCTTGAGATTGCGGAAGAGGAGATCGGGGCTGACGCTCTTGAGTTTTTGCAGCGAATCGTAGCCGGTGAGGACGGCGCAACTCATGACGCCGGCGTGACGCGCGGTTTCGATGTCGTGGGTCATGTCGCCGATGAAAATGGTTTCGTCGGCGTTGAGATCGTGGTCGGCGAGGAGATGCAGGATGACGTTGCGCTTGTCGAGCGCCCCTACATAGGCGTGTTTGAAATAATGTTTCCAGCCGAGGCGTCCGCCTTGGGCTTCCCAGTGCTCATTATGAATGGAGCTGAGGAGGAAGGTTGGGATATTGCGTCCGCGCAGATATTCGAGGAAGTCGAGGGAATGGGGAAGAGGGGCGATGCCGGTCTGCATGTCGCGGAAGACACCGCGATAATGGGTGTCGAGATCCGCCAAGGCCGATTCCGGGAGATACTCTTTATAGAACTTGGGAAAGGGAAGATAGAATTTCTCGCGGAATTCCTCCGCAGTGAAGGTGGATTTGCCGTAGTGCCGGAAGATTTCGTTGGTGGCTTCGAGGACCGGATTGAAATCGTCGACGAGGGTTCCGGACCAATCGAGGATGACGTTTTTGATTTCAGGCATAGCTTACGAATGGAATTTTGGACGGGATTAACGGGATTAACAAGATTATGCGGGGGACATTTCGCGCAACGACGCAACGAACGCAACGGGGGAAAAGGCAGGCGGAACTGATCCTGCCACGCGCGCGTGCGACGAACTCAGGACGACGAAGTTTTAGAGAGAGCTTGCATTAATGTTCGCACGGCGGAGATCTGGGCCTGGATGCGATGCTCGAGCGGGAAGGGTTTGGGGGTCTCGGTGGTGTAGCTGACTTGGGTGTGATGGATGCTGAGGTAGATGGCTTCGGGCCAGTCGGGGCGGTCTTCGATTTTGCCGTGGATGGCGAGGAGATCTTTGCGCGAGATGACGCCGCCTTTTGCGGGGACTTCCTCGATTTCGGGGCGTTGGTCGATGGGGACGTGTTGGCCCATGGCGGTGATGATTTTCTGACCCAGCGAGGCATCGTCGTTGAGTTCGTAGAGATAGGCGCCGATGCCTTCGAAGTCCTCGTGGAGCATCATGGCTGCGTCGAATTTTTCTAATGTTTTCAATGCCTCAATGTGGCTGAGAATTTCCTGCGACTTGGAGTTGCGGTAATCGCGGTTGAGATCGATGCCAGTGGCGTTTTCGCGAATGTCTTTGATTAGACCGTCGGGGTTGAGGAGGGGAAAGATGGTGACGTTGAACTTGGTGAAGAAATCGGGTTGGCGCAACATTTCGAGGAGCGCCATCGGGCCGGAAATTTCATCTCCGTGGATGCCTGAGGAGAGATAAAGGTGGGGAGCGTCGGGGCCGGTCAGGGCGATGCGTTGAAACCAGGGGCGTGTGCTGGTTGAAGTTGGTGAGAGATAATGGATCGTCCAACGTCCGGTGCGTGCGGCTTCCTCAATGTCGAGGACGTAGGAGGGGGGATCGAAGATTGTCATTGGCAGACAAGGTCGAGAAATTCCGAGGTAGCCGCCGCTGTCCCTAGCGGCGGATGGGATAGCGCTTCCTGTTCGCTTTGCGAACCCGGGCAATACAGGCACGCCTGTCGTCGCCGGGCCACCCGAAGAAAACATCCGCCGCTAGGGACAGCGGCGGCTACCTCGGAGAGGATCATTGATTGCCGATGCTGTGGGTGGCGCGGTAATTCTTGAAGCGATTGATGAGGCCGTTGGTTGAACTGTCGTGGGTGGTGACGGTGCCGGGCTTTTCGAGTTCGGGAAGGATCGCCTTGGCGAGTTGCTTGCCGAGTTCCACACCCCATTGATCAAACGAGTTGATGTTCCAGACGATGCCCTGGGTGAAAATCTTGTGCTCGTAGAGGGCGATCAAAGTGCCGAGCGCCTTGGGCGTGAGCTTGGGGAACATGATCGAGTTGGTGGGACGATTGCCGGTGAAGACTTTGTGCGGGATGAGTTTTTCGAGCGTGTCGCCGGTGAGGCCGTCCTTGGTCAATTCCTTGCGGACTTCTTCGGCGGTCTTGCCCTTCATCAGCGCTTCGGTCTGCGCGAAGAAGTTGGAGAGGAGGATGAGGTGATGCTCGCCGAGCGGATTCTGCGTCTCGATGGGCGCGATGAAATCGGCGGGGACGAGTTGGTTGCCCTGGTGGATGAGTTGGTAGAACGCGTGCTGGCCATTGGTGCCGGGCTCGCCCCAGATGACGGGGCCGCTATTGACGTCGAGCGGCTGGCCTTCGCGGTTGACGCCCTTGCCGTCGCTTTCCATGTCGCCCTGCTGGAAGTAGGCGGGGAAGCGGTGCATGTATTGGTCGTAGGGAAGAATCGCGACGGTGCGCGCGCCGAAGAAATTGTTGTACCAGATGCCGATGAGGCCGAGCGTCATGGGGAGATTTTTCTCCGGCGGCGTGTTGAGGAAGTGCTCGTCCATCGCGTGCGCGCCTTCGAGCATCTCGACGAATTTGTCGTAGCCGATGCTGAGGACGATGGGCAGGCCGATGGCGCTCCAGAGCGAGTAACGGCCGCCGACCCAGTCCCAGAAGCCGAACATATTGGCGGGGTCGATGCCGAATTTCTTCACGTCCTTCTCGTTGGTGGAAAGCGCGACGAAATGTTTGGCGATGTGGGCTTCGTCCTTCGCGGTCTTGAGGAACCAATCGCGCGCGGAGTGGGCATTGGTGATGGTCTCCTGCGTGGTAAAGGTCTTCGACGCGACGATGAAGAGCGTGGTCTCGGGCGAGAGCTGCTTCAGCGTCTCGGCCATGTGGGTGCCGTCGATGTTGGAGACGAAATGGGCGCGGAGGTTTTTCTGCGCGTAGGGCTTGAGCGCCTCGGTGACCATGACGGGGCCGAGGTCGGAGCCGCCGATGCCGATGTTGACGAAGTCGGTGATGGGCTTGCCGGTGTAGCCTTTCCATTCGCCGGAGCGGACGGCGTTGGAGAATTTTTCCATGTGGGCGAGGACGGCATTGACCTCGGGCATGACGTCCTTGCCATCGACGAGGATGGGGCGATTAGAGCGATTGCGGAGCGCGACGTGGAGGACGGCGCGATTTTCAGTGATATTGATTTTCTCGCCGGAGAACATCTTCTTGGCCATGCCGTGGACGTCCTGTTGAACGGCGAGCGCGCGGAGCAGGCTGATCGTTTCATCGGTGATCCGGTTCTTGGAGAAATCGAAAAAGAGGTCGCCGAATTCGAGCGAGAATTTCTTGAAGCGCTCGGGGTCCTTCGCGAAGAGGTCGCGCATCTGCACGTCCTTTTGGGCTTCGTAGTGGGAGAGGAGATTTTTCCAGGCAGGGGAGGAGGTGAGGGCGCTCATGATATAAGAGCTAAGAGCAGAAAAGGCGTCTTGCAATGGGATTTTTGTGCCACCTTTACAGTCACGCTCATTTTGATGAGCAAGACCATCACCATCGAAAATATTTAGCGAATAAGTCTACTCAAAAAAAGCATCTATCTCTTCGCTAAAAGTGCGAATAAAAGCGCTAGGTTTTACTTCAAGTTTTTTTACAAGTGCTGCTTCGGCGTCTCTGTTTAAAACAGTATTAACGGCAGAAATTGACCATTTTAGTCCTTCGTGATTGCGTTTGAAGAGCCCAAGGCTCGAACTGGCGACTAGATATCCATACGCATATCTAAAATCGTCGGTTCTTTCTCCAAAAAGTTCCTTCAGAGAAAATTCTTTACCGGTTCGAGCACTTAAAACAGCTATTTTCAATGCGCACAATCCACTAAGAGATGATGCAGCAAGAAAATGTGTGACCAATATTTCTTGGATTTCTTCGGGATTAGTTATCGATTCCGTGCTTTCAAGATCAGGCCGTTTTTTATTTAAACTTTCTTTCAATCCAACAACATTTGCGGAAAGGCCAGAAGTAGCTGCTTCAACTTTTAAAGCTGCGGCTTCAACTTTCGTCGAAGCATTGTGAAGATTTGAAATGCTTTCAACTATTGATGACCCCGAAAGGAGGCTTTGAAAAATTGCCACTAATGAAAGCACTAGTGAAGTTAATGTTAGCGCAAAACCAAGATATGCAACGACGTCTGGTATGTCGCTCCATTCTTCAGTGGTCATCCAAATTAGTAGTCCGATCAGTACTAGAATAACGTATCCGAAATAAAGATAATTTGTTTTGGGATCGGCAAAAAACTTCATGTATAAAAAATATGTGGGAATATTATTTTAATCAATAGGATACGTTGAAATTAACTTGATTTCAGATTCTAATTTGATAGTGTTCGGGCAATGCAGATCAACGCGCTGTCGCTTCGACTTACGCTACTTCTTCCGGGCCGCACGGGCTTGGTGGGAGCGATCTGACCTGATTTTTTCGCTTTAACGCCAACCAAACCCCGACGGCCCGCCAATTGAGCGGCCTCTCGGGGTTTCTTATTTTGGCGATTCGTCACTGACAGAGAGACAACAGCAAGACAGAATAATCCGACGGTCATAGACCGCCGCTACATTAGAAAAGAATATGACAACCCAGAACCCGAAGTACCGCCCGTTTCCGGCGGTGAAAATGACTCAACGCGAATGGCCTTCGCGCGTGATTGATCGCGCGCCGATCTGGTGCAGCGTGGATCTCCGCGATGGCAACCAGGCGCTGGCCGTGCCGATGAGCGTCGAGGAGAAGCTCGAATTTTTCGCGTTGCTGGTGAAGCTCGGGTTCAAGGAGATCGAGATCGGATTTCCTTCGGCATCGCAGATCGAGTTCGATTTCACGCGACGATTGATCGAGGAGAACCGCATTCCGGACGATGTCTGGGTGCAGGTGCTGGTGCAGTCGAAGGAGGAGTTGATCGCGCGGACGTTTGAGTCGATCAAGGGCGCGCCGCGGGCGATCGTGCATCTCTATAATTCGACCTCGGTGGCGCAACGCCGGATTGTCTTTGGGCTGGATAAGCAGGGCATCGTCGATATTGCCGTGCGTGGAACGAAGCAGATCAAGTCGCTGGTCAAGACGGTGCCGGAGACGAAGGTTCGTTTCCAATATTCGCCGGAAAGCTTTAGCGGAACGGAAGTCGATTTCGCGCTGGAGATTTGCGAGGCCGTGGTGAACGAATGGGGCGCGACTGCGGAAGAACCGATCATTCTGAACTTGCCGAACACGGTGGAGTTGATGATGCCGAACCAATACGCGGACATGATCGAGTGGTTTATCACGCACCAGAAACATCCGGAGAAGGCGATCATCAGTCTGCACACGCATAACGATCGCGGCACGGGCGTGGCGGCGACGGAGTTGGGTTTGTTGGCTGGCGCGACGCGCGTGGAGGGGACGCTCTTCGGCAACGGCGAGCGCACGGGTAATCTCGATATCGTGACGGTGGCGCTGAATATGTTGACGCAGGGGATTGATCCCAAGCTGGATTTTCATGACTTGGGCGCGGTGCGCGAGGCTTATGAAACCTGGACGAAGTTGGAAGTTCCCTCTCGCTGGCCTTATGGCGGCGATCTGGTCTTTACCGCGTTTTCAGGCTCGCATCAGGATGCGATCAACAAGGGGCTCAAGGATCGCGCGGCGCATCCCGAAAATAGCTGGGAGGTGCCTTACCTGACGATTGATCCGCATGATATCGGGCGCAATTACCGGGCAATTATCCGCATCAACAGCCAGTCGGGCAAGGGCGGCGTGGCCTATGTCATGGAGCAGGAGTTCGGTTACGTTTTGCCGAAGGCGATGCATCGCGATTTTGGCAAGATCGTCAATCGCGTGGCCGATGAGCGGGGCGAGGAATTACCGCCGGAGGACATCTTGGCCTTGTTCAAGAGCGAGTACTTGGACCGTGAACAACCGCTCTCATTTCAAGGCGTGAGCAAGATGACGCCGACCGAGAGCGGAGTGGACTGCATCGTGCGAGTGAAGAAAGGGAGCGATGTGCACCAGATTCGAGGCAGTGGCAACGGACCGGTGGCGGCGTTTGTCCACGGGCTGAACGACAGCGGAATCATTGATCCGTTTGAGGTGGTTTCCTATTCCGAGCACTCTCTTGGCAAAGGCGCGGAGGCGAAGGCGGTGGCCTACTTCGAGATCAAGTCAGGCACGGGCCCGACGACATTTGGCGCGGCGACGGACACGAATATCGAACTCGCTTCGCTGAAAGCGGTGATCAGCGCGGTGAACCGGGTGGCGAAGAAATAAAGACACCGTCGCACGGAGTGCGACGGCTATCACGGAGGGAAAGGCAGACCGAACTGATCCTTCGACAAGCTCAGGATGACTAATGCTAAATGTGAAAGTTCACAGAGGTCTCGATTTGTTTCGGCTTAGGTAGCCCAGGTCTGCTCTTCAATCGTCGCCCGGCGGTCGACGGCTACCTTGGGCAGCCCGTCCTTACTTCGTGTCCATCGAGACGTGCAGGAGAATGACCGCGCCGGTGCCGGGAGGAAAGGCGAGGCAGACCGTTTTCTCGTCCTCGGGGACAAGCGAGTTGATCGTTTCGTCATATGTTTCCTGATCGTTGCCGGGCTTGGGAATGATGGTGTCGTAGAATATCCGCATCTTGGTGAAGTCGGAGACCATGGTCATCCAACCGCCCCTTTTGCCGTTGAACGGAAGCCAGGCATCGAACCCGATGCTATGCGGCACATTCGTGTAATCCTCGTCCTTGGTGGAGAAGACGGTATTGGGCGCCATTTTGAAGGTGATATTAAGAATCAACGAGGAGTTGTTGGTCTTGAATTCCTGGACGATTTTCGTCCATTCGTGGGCCTTGAGCGGGATGATGAGACCTTTGTCCCCGTAGTCCGTGGTGGACGTGTCCAGGGCATCCTGCGGCTTCATGTCCGCCGGGGTGCGACCGTCGCCATGCCAGTTAACGGCTCCGTCAGTGAAGTCACTGTTTTTCAGCACGTTATCGGCGTGAACCAGTTGGATCGAAGCGATGAGAAGAAAAGCGAGGGACAGTTTTTTCATGGCGAGATGAAAAGGAGTTATCAGATAGGGGGCGTAAGCCAAGGCTATTCAGCGAATGTGTGATGAGACAATGCGAAGAGTATACGCAGCATAACCGATGACTTCGCGAGGGACGGAATAGAAATCGCGCAGACACCAGAAAGGTGCGTGGCTTGTATAGAGCGGCTCAATGCCAAACTTGGAAAAGGCGAGTCGGCAGCGAGGCATGTGGTAATACTGTGAAATGACGAGGACGCTGGTGAGGTGATGCGCCTTGAGGAATTGTGCGGTATTTTGCGCTGTGTGCCAGGTGTTGGAGCCCTCATTGTCCTCGAAGATGGCATCGTGCGGGACGCCGTTGGATTCCAGGTAGTGACGCATGGCGACGGGTTCGTCGTAGCCTTCTTTGCCGTGGGCGCCGCTGACGAGGATCTGTTTGAAGTAGCCTTGCCGGTAAAGAGTGACGGTTTGATCCAGTCGCGCCTTCAGTTGTAAGGACGGTGTTCCATCCGGAAAGACTTTATTTCCGAGGACGACGGCAAGATCGGCTTGGTGGGGATTATCGGCCAGTCCGGCGAAGACGATGGTCAGGCAGGCAATGAGAAAGAGGGTGAGGAGGCCGAGGATGAGCCGTCCTGCCCAAGATCGTTGGAAAAAATGGGCAAGCAATTTCACGCGTGGTTTAAGCGGTTATTGGTGAATATTTCCTGGAACGAAGAAGAAGCACAGCTTCGCCGACAAGTGCGTTCCCAAGTGCAACTTGGGAACGAGGGGAAAGAATCCGAAAGGGGCCTTGACCAAGCTGCGTAGGGCTAGTGCGTATCGAGTCCGACGTGGAGAAGGGTGATCGTTCCTGTGCCCGGAGGAAAGGAAAGGCAGATGGTTTTGTCCACGCGAGGCACCAAGTCACTGATTTCGCCTTTATAGGTCTGGGTGTCTGCGCCGGGCTTCGATGTGACCTTGTAGTATTCCATTTCCTGGGTGGCTGTTTCAATAAACAAGGCGATCCAGGTGCCCGGTCTGATGTTGAAAGGCCGGTAGGAAGTAAATCCCATGAGCGTGGGCACGTTCGTGTAGTCCTCAATCGCTTGTGAAAAAGCAAAATCAGCGGAGAGTTGGTAAGTCACGGTCAGGGTCCCGTTGGAATGCAGGGGGCGAAAGCCCTGGGTCACCCGGGTCCAATCGCGACGGCTAAGCTTTAAGAGCAAGCCTGCCTGGGTCGAGGGAGCCGTCGCGCCCAAGGTGGGAGTTGCGTCGGCGTTGTTCGCGGTGGCAAGCGCTTCGCCGTCACCTTCCCAATGCGAACGGCCATCGGTGAAGTCGGTGTTTTTAAGTTCTTCGTCGGCCATCATCGGAAGGAGAGGAACGAAGAGAAGAATAGCCAGGGCGAAGTTTTTCATAATAAGGTGTGAACTCACGGCGCAACGTAGACATCTCCACCTTGTTTGGCAAACTCTGTCGATTTTTCCGCGAGGCCCTGGGCGAGCGCTTCCTGCTCGGCGACGCCTTTTTCAGCGGCGTATTTACGGACGTCCTCGGTGATTTTCATCGAGCAGAAATGTGGGCCGCACATGGAGCAGAAGTGGGCGGACTTGGCGCCTTCCTGCGGGAGGGTCTCGTCGTGGAAGGAGCGGGCCTTTTCGGGATCGAGGCCGAGGTTGAATTGGTCCTCCCAGCGGAATTCGAAGCGGGCCTTGCTGAGCGCGTTGTCGCGTTCGGATGCGCCGGGAAATCCCTTGGCGAGATCGGCGGCGTGCGCGGCGATCTTGTAGGCGATGACGCCTTCGCGGACGTCGTCCTTGTTGGGCAGGCCGAGGTGTTCCTTGGGCGTGACGTAGCAGAGCATGGCGCAACCAAACCAGCCGATCATCGCCGCGCCGATCGCGCTGGTGATGTGATCGTAACCCGGCGCGATGTCGGTGGTGAGCGGTCCGAGCGTGTAGAACGGGGCCTCAGCGCACTGCTTCAACTCGAGCTCCATATTTTCCTGGATGAGCTGCATCGGCACGTGGCCGGGGCCTTCGATCATGACCTGGCAATCATGCTTCCACGCGACCTGCGTGAGTTCGCCGAGCGTGGCTAGTTCGGCGAGTTGCGCCTCGTCATTGGCGTCGGCACCCGCGCCGGGGCGGAGTCCGTCTCCGAGCGAGAAGGAGACGTCGTAGGCCTTCATGATTTCACAGATCTCGTCGAAGTGCGTGTAGAGGAAATTTTCCTTATGATGCGAGAGGCACCACTTGGCGAGGATCGAGCCGCCACGGCTGACGATGCCGCACATGCGGCGCGCGGTCATCGGCACGTAACGGAGCAGCACGCCGGCGTGGATGGTGAAGTAATCGACGCCCTGCTCGGCCTGTTCAATGAGTGTGTCGCGATAGAGGTCCCACGTGAGTTCCTCGGCGCGGCCGCCGACTTTTTCGAGCGCCTGATAAATCGGCACCGTGCCGATGGGCACGGGGGAATTGCGGATGATCCACTCGCGCGTTTCGTGGATGTTCTTGCCTGTGGAGAGATCCATGACGGTGTCGCCGCCCCAGCGGATGGCCCAGGTCATCTTTTCGACTTCCTCTTCAATGGACGAGGCGACGGCGGAGTTGCCGATGTTGGCATTGATCTTCACCCGGAAATTACGCCCGACGATCATCGGCTCGCTTTCGGGATGGTTGACGTTGGCCGGGATGATGGCGCGACCGCAGGCGACTTCCTCGCGGACGAATTCAGGCGTGATGATGGTGCGGTTATTGAGACGCGCGCCGAAGCCAACGCCGGGGTGTTGATGGCGGAGATCGGTCTGGGCGTGATTGCCGTGGGTGTTCTGGCGACCGAGCGTTTCGCGCGTGGCGATGTATTCCATCTCGGGCGTAATGATGCCTTTGCGGGCGTAGTGCATCTGGGTGACATTGCCGCCCTCGACGGAGCGGCGTGGAGCGCGTTTCAGGCCGGGGAAAGGTTGGAGTTGGCCCTTGGTTTCGCGCTGGCTGGCGAACTCGGCATGACCTGCGGTGAGGTAGCCGTTGTCGCGCGGTTGGACTTCGCGGCCCGCGTAGGTTTCCGTGTCGCCGCGCTGCTCGATCCATTCGGAGCGGATCGGTTTGAGGCCTTTGCGGAAATCGATTTTGACCTTGGGATCGGTGTAAGGTCCGGAGGTATCATAGACGCGCAGGGGGGGATTCTGCGTCATCACACCTTGGAAATCCTTGGTCTGCGCCTGGGTGACTTCGCGCATGGCGACTTGGATTTTGCCCCCGGGCGTTTCGACATGGACCTTGTTCGAATTCGGGAACGGCTTGGTGACGCTGCGCAGGATTTTCGATTTGCCCGTCTTGCGTTTGGGCTTGATGGCAGTGGCGTCGGTAGGATTAAGGGGCTGAATCATAAGTAGTCTCCAAGTCGCCGGGATGTCGGGGAGGGGACAGCGCACTGCACGGCAGTACGACAATTCCTCCGCCGGCATGATCCGGATCAGGTTCATCGGGTCGTTTGTGCCACGGCAGCAGCAAACCTCTCAGCCCCAGCGGGCTCCCCGTTGTTCCGGACAGCATAAACTGACTGGGCGCAGGCGCAAGAGGGTTTTGTCGTCCGAAATGAAAGGAACGATTATTTCGTGGCTGGCTTGAAATCGGCGGGTGCAAAAGTCTTGTCCGTAACGATGTCGGAATGCGTTTCAATATTCTGTATGACGCCCGATTTTAACATGCTTTGGGCCATGGCTTGTGCGGCGGTGAAGCTCTTCCGGAGATCGGCTATGGCTTCAGGAGTGACGGGCTTATTTTGGCTGCCGAGCATCTTTTTGAGAGTCGCATCATCCTCAATTGGGGGCAACTCACTCATTCCAGTTGTGACAGTCTTGATTTGATGAATGAGATCATCCTGTTTTCCTATCCATAATGTCGTCGAAAAAGTTTTTTCCTTGGCTTTGATCGAACTGGTCACGACATAGCAATCGATTCCCGCGAGTTTTTCATCAGGTTCACGTTGTTGCTGTCTGGAAAGCTTGTTGCCCCAGCTATCGCCGAAAAACTCAGCGGGAATAGTGGCGGCGGCTCCGGAAGAAATACCCGTTGCACCTGCCATCGCCATTTCCCGGCTTGTTTGTTTTTTTGGGCCCTGTCCTGCGAAATCCAGAAAGTCTCCGGTGCTGTCTGACCAGACTACTCCTTTTTCCTCGTTAGGCATCAGGGCCTGTTTTTCTCTCTGCCATTCTATGAGATAAAAGTCGCGACGCTGAAGGCGGGTTTTAAAATGGGTGGTAAAGGAAAAGGAACCTGCTTGAACGGCGACCGTTCCGGTATCACTATAACTTTGCAGTGCAGCATATGTCGTCTTGGTTTTCTGAATGATCGCTTCGCTGTTTGGTCCATCCATGGGCCCGGACAACATGAAATTCGATCGGACTGTGTCCGTCTCCGGCTTGGCAGTTGATCCGGTTGTG
>Ga0207004_1031_pt1 | contig 27754 bp, 22 predicted proteins | sample Alteio_BWMinCont_86_FD_153468 | JGI IMG/M metagenome (GOLD analysis project Ga0207004, IMG submission 153468) | Enriched cells from forest soil in Barre Woods Harvard Forest LTER site, Petersham, Massachusetts, United States -... | ecosystem: Environmental > Terrestrial > Soil > Temperate forest >...
TCCCAAAACCCGGTTTGAAACCTCACCCGGTTTTATGATCGTGGGCGGGCACAAAGTCACTGACGTGCACAATTATGGCACCTTAGATGTGGCCGGCGTGTTGAAGAAATCCAGCAACATTGGCGTCACCAAAATGACCTTAGGCTTGCCGCCAGAATCTTTGCCCAATCTGTTGGCCTCTTTGGGTTTTGGCGCGCCCACAGGCATTGGCTTTCCAGGTGAAAGCGTGGGGCATTTGATATTCCCCAAACCCAGGCAAGAACATGCTTTGGCCACTTTGTCATTCGGCTATGGTGTGTCGGCCACGCCCTTACAGTTGGCGCAGGCTTATGCCACCTTGGCTTCAGGCGGCCTGAAAAAACCCGTCACATTCTTAAAGCGTGAAGACGTGCCCCGTGAAGAGCAAGTCATGCGTGAAGACATTTCCAAAATGGTTTTGAACATGCTAACCCAAGTGGTAGAAACAGGCGGCACAGGCACACGCGCGCGCTTGGTGAATTACCAAGTGGCTGGCAAATCGGGTACATCCAAAAAATTGGGCGCAGGCGGTTACTTGCAAGGCCATTACCATTCATTCTTCGCTGGCGTGGCGCCCGTGCGCGATCCCCGCTTGGTGATGGTGGTGATGATAGATGATCCCGCTGCAGGCGAATATTATGGCGGCGTGGTGGCAGCCCCCGTGTTCGGAAAAGTCATGGAAGGGGCCTTGCGGCTCTTGGGCGTGCCGCCAGATCCCCCCGCGCTTATTGCGGCTTCGCACACAACTGAAGAAGGTGAACCTTAAACCATGCGTTTGTCTCAATTGTTGAATGTGGAAAACAATCTTGAAGTGAGCGGCTTGTCGCTGGACACGCGTTCACTCAATAAAGGCGATGTGTTCTTCGCCATCAAAGGCCAACATGTGGATGGGCGGACTTTGATTGCCCAAGCTTTGGAACGTGGGGCAGCCGCTGTGTTGTTTGATCCAGCCGATGCGCCCAACACGGTGCCCCATGCGGCCAATGTGATTGCGGTGCCTGATCTGTCTAAAAAGATCAGCCAAATGGCCGGTGAGTTTTACCAAAACGCAGGCGAAAAATTAAAGCTGATTGGTGTCACCGGCACCAATGGCAAAACGTCTGTGACGCATTATATGGCCCGCTTGCTCGATGCCGTGCAAATGAAAACGGCCGTCGTGGGCACGTTGGGTGTGGGCTTTTTGGGGGAATTGTTGCCTTCATCGCTGACCACGCCGGATCCCATTTCAGTACAGTCACATTTGTATTCATTGTGGGCCCAAGGTGCGAAAGCAGTGGCGATGGAAGTGTCTTCGCATGCTTTGGTGCAAGGTCGGGTTGAGGCTTTGCCTTTTGAAGTGGCCGTTTTTACCAATTTGTCGCGCGATCATTTGGATTTCCATGGGGACATGGCCTCTTACGCCGAGGCCAAAAAACGTTTGTTCACTGCTTTTCAACCCAAAATTGCGGTGATGAATGCAGACGATCCCACCTCACACGAATGGTTCAAAGATTTGGGTAAGGGCACACAGGCGGTGGCCTATGGTTTGTCACGCGTGACGCAGGTGCAGAATGCGCAGCTCTTGTTTGCTGAAAGCTGTGCCTTTCATGAATCTGGCATCGATGTGGTGTTAAACGGCAGCTTTGGCAAAGTCCACGTGAACATTCCTTTGTTGGGTCGCTTCAATTTATACAATGCCTTGGCTGCCTTGGCAGGGGTCTTGTCACTTTCTGATGCGCCTGAAAAAGTATTTGGGGCGCTTTCCACTTTGTCGCCCGCCACAGGCCGCATGCAACTTTTGGGTGGCAACGGCATGCCCCGCGTGGTGGTGGATTATGCCCACACGCCTGATGCCCTCCAAGAAGTGTTAAAAGCCCTGCGTACACACAACCCAGCCCGTATACACTTGGTATTTGGTTGTGGTGGCGACAGAGACACAGGCAAACGATCCGAAATGGCAAAAATCGCAGAAACCCTGGCCGACACCGTGATCGTCACCGACGACAACCCACGTACCGAATCAGGCGAAAACATTTTTGCAGACATTCGCAAAGGCTTTGAAAGCCCAACACAACACAAGTTTATTCATTCCCGTTTTGATGCGATCAAAACCGCCATTTTTGCGGCTTCACAAGAAGATGTGGTGTTGGTAGCCGGAAAGGGACATGAAGATTACCAATTGATCCAAGATCAAAAATTGTCGTTCAGTGACATTGAACAAGTAGAGAGAATTTTAAATGAGCGGAAAGCAACTCACCCTACAGCAAGCCGCTGAGTGGGCCGAAGGCACATGCGTGGGCGACAAGGGTAATCCTGCCGGCATAAGCCTTGCTGGCTGGGCCATTGATTCACGCCTTGTGAAAGCAGGCGATGTGTTTGTGGCGATCAAAGGCGCCAAAACAGATGGCCACAGCCATGTGGCGGGGGCTGTGGCAGCAGGCGCAAAAGCCTTGTTGCTTTCAACGCCTGTTGACACCACCGTGCCTTATATTTTGGTGGATGACACCGTAAAAGCCTTGGGCCAAATCGCAAAAAAATGGGCCGCCCAGTTTCAAATGGCCACGGTAGCCGTGACCGGCAGTGTGGGCAAAACCACCACCAAATCCTTGATAGCCAACATCATGACCGTGCACCACAGCACTTTGGTGACGCCTGGTAATGCCAATTCTGAATTCAGTTTGCCCTTGTTGCTTTTGAAGTTAAATGAAAGCCACGATTCAATCGTGTTAGAAATGGGCGCATGCAAAGCAGGCGATATTGCCTACCTGTGCGACTTGGCGCCACCCCATATTGCGCTTGTCACCTGTGCGGTGGCGGTGCACCTGGCCAGTTTTGGATCGCTTGATACCATTGCGCACACCAAAGGCGAAATTTACAAAGCCTTGCGTGAAGATGGCACCGCCGTCATCAATGCGGACGATGCCTATGCCCCACTTTGGAAAGATTTTGCCAAAGGCAAAAACATCATTACCTTCGGCATGCAAAACGCAGCTGATGTGTACGCAAGTGACATTGAAGAGTTAGGGCTGCTTGGCTCACGCTTTGTGTTGCATGTGCCAGGCAGGGCTTCGATTGCCGTGAAATTGCCTTTTCCGGGTCGCCATAATATTCAAAATGCTTTGGCTGCAGCGGCCGTGGCGCATGCGGCGGGTGTGTCGCTTGAAACCATGAAGCAGGGCTTGGAAACCGCCCAAAATGCAGGCGGCCGTTTGCAAGTGAAACAATTGGGCAGTTTGCAAGTGATTGATGATTCTTACAACGCCAATCCCACTTCCATGCGTGCGGCCATCGATGTGTTGGCCAATTTGCCTGGTGAAAAAGTATTGATTACAGGCGACATGTTGGAATTGGGGCCCACAGAAAAAGCAGCCCATTTTGATTTGGGTGTGTATGCCAAAAGCAAAGGTTTGAAACATTTGTTCAGTTACGGGCCTTTGTCTTTTGAAACGGTGCGCGGTTTTGGTGAAGGGGCCCGGCATTTTGAAAGCCACGATGCTTTGGCAGAAGCATTGCACCCCACGCTGGCCCACCCTGCTACCGTGTTGGTAAAAGGTTCTCGCAGCATGGGAATGGAAAAGGTGATTGAGAGATTGAGGAACAAACTGTAAATGCTCACTTATTTTTTTGAATGGTTAAGCCACTATTGGCACGGATTTGGTGTGTTCCAGTATCTGACCTTGCGGGTGATATTGGCGCTTATCACGGCTTGTGGTTTGTCTTTGTGGGCAGGTGGCCCGGTGATCCGCAAATTGCGCTTTTATAAAGTGGGCCAAACTGTTCGCACCGATGGCCCGCAAGCCCATTTGGCCAAAACAGGCACGCCCACCATGGGCGGGGTGCTGATTATTTTGGCGATGGCCGTGAGCACTTTGCTCTGGTGCAAATTGAATAACCCGGCTGTGTGGGTGGGCTTGTTTACGTTGTTGTCATTCGGTGCCATTGGTGCGGTCGATGATTACAAGAAACTGGTTTTGAAAAACCCAAAAGGGTTGGCCAGCCGTTGGAAGTATTTTTGGCAATCGGTGTTTGCGGCCATGATTGCGGCTTTTCTTTTTTACCATGCCACCACGCCTGAACAAACCACCTTGCTGGTGCCGTTTGTGAAATCAGCATCCTTGCCTTTGGGCGCATTTTTCATGGTGCTTTGTTACTTTGTGATCGTGGGCAGCAGCAATGCGGTGAACCTTACCGATGGTTTAGATGGCTTGGCCATAGTGCCGGCTGTGTTGGTGGGCGGCGCTTTGGGGATATTTGCGTACCTGTCTGGGCATGCGGAATTTTCCAAATACTTGCTTATCCCGCACATTGGCGAAGTGGCTGAATTGGCGGTATTTTGTGGCACCTTGGTGGGGGCAGGCTTGGGCTTTTTGTGGTTCAACGCATACCCTGCAGAAGTGTTCATGGGCGATGTCGGCAGCCTTGCCTTGGGGGCCGTGTTGGGTGTGGTGGCCGTGATGGTGCGCCAAGAATTGTTGCTCTTTTTGATGGGCGGCATTTTTGTGGTGGAAACGCTTTCGGTGATCATTCAAGTGGCCTACTTTAAGCGCACCCGAAAACGGGTGTTCCTCATGAGCCCCATTCACCACCATTTTGAATTGGCAGGTTGGCCTGAACCCAAAGTGATCGTGCGCTTTTGGATCATCACCGGTTTGTTGGTGATGATGGGTCTGGCTTCATTGAAGTTGCGGTAAAAACAAACAAGGGGCCAAGTGTGTTCACAAAAACAGCAAACATAGCCGTGGTGGGCATGGGCGTGTCGGGCAATGCCACTGCCAAATGGTTGGCCAAAAATGGCTTTGCCTTTTCACTCCATGACAGCCGTGCACAATTGAAATTGGCCCCTGATGTGGCAAGCCTTGCCAAAGCGGTTTTTTTGGGTGAATTCAAAGCAGAAGATTTTGCGGGCTGCGCGCATATTGTGTTGTCACCCGGCCTTGATCCCAATACCCCATTTTTTCAGAAGCTTAAAAAAGACGGCGTGCATTTTAGCAATGACATCAGCCTGTTTGGTGAAGTGGCGCAAAAGCCGATTATTGGGATCACAGGTTCCAATGGCAAAAGCACCGTCACCGCTTTGACCGGTGAAATTTTGGCCCGTGCTGGCATGAATGTCGGTGTGGGCGGCAACTTGGGCACAGCAGCTTTGGATCTGTTGGATGAAGACGCCGACGCTTACGTCGTGGAACTTTCCAGCTTCCAATTAGAAGTCGCGCAAAACCTGCCTTTGCATGCGGCGACTTTGTTGAATTTAAGCCCTGATCATTTGGATCGCCATAAAACCATGTCCGCCTATCACGCCTGCAAGCAAAACATTTTTGCGTGCGCGCAAACGGCTGTGGTGAATAGGGAAGATCCTTTGTCCAATCCCAACCGCGCCATGCCAAAGTTATATTTTGGATTGGATGCGCCAGAAAATGCGCAAGGCTTTGGCATCAAAACCCACAATGGCGAAGCGTATCTGTGCGCAGGGGAAAAACCGGTTTTGCCTGTGGCAAAATTGAAAATACAAGGCCAGCACAATCAGTTGAATGCACTGGCCGCCATGGCCCTGTCAGCCACCTTGGGTGTGCCCACAGATGTGATGGCCGAAGTGTTGGCAGAATTTACTGGCTTGCCGCACCGTGCACAATTGGTGATGTGCAAGAATGCGATTACCTGGATCAATGATTCCAAAGGCACCAACACTGGCGCCACCTTGGCCACGTTTGCAGGCTTGTCTGCCAACTGCGAAGGCAAAATGATTTTGGTTTTGGGCGGGCAGGGCAAGGGTGAAGATTATTCAGTGCTGCAAACGGTGGTATCACAATGTCGCGCAGTGTTGTTGATGGGGGAAGAAGCCCCAGTGATCCAAAAAGCCATTGCATCTTGTGCTGTGCCGCAAGTGGCGTGTCAAAATTTAAGTGAAGTGGTGCAGATGGCAAAACACCATGCGCAACCTGGCGATTGTGTGCTCTTTTCACCTGCATGTACCAGCCTCGACATGTTCGAAAACTACAAAGCGAGGGGTGATGCCTTTATGGAGTGTGTGAAACAAAATGCCTAAAGGACTTTTTAATGCCAGAAGCGGCTTTGATCACACCTTGGTGTTGGCAGCAGTGGCGCTTGTTTGCGTGTCGATAGTGATGGTGACATCAAGCTCGTTGGCGATTTCTGATCAACGCATGTCGCATGCTTTTTATTTCACTTTGCGTCATGTGGCGTATGTGATGATCGGCATGATGGCCGCTTTGTTTACTTTGCGTGTGCCCATGCGCACCTGGCAACGTTTGAGCGTGCCCTTGTTTTTGGGCAGCGTGATTTTGCTGATGTTGGTTTTGGTGCCAGGCGTGGGTCGGCAAGTCAATGGCAGCATGCGTTGGATAGGTGCAGGCCCCATCACCATTCAAGTGTCTGAATTGGCCAAAGTGGGTATGGTTTTGTTTTTGGCGCGCTTTTTAGAGCGACGCGAACAAGAAGTCAAAACCGATTTTATTGAATTTGTGAAACCTTTGTTTGTGCTGGGTTTGGTTGCGTTTTTATTGTTGCTGGAGCCTGACTTCGGGGCTGCAGTGGTGATTTCTGGCACCGTGATGGGCATGTTGTTTTTAGGTGGCGTGAAGATCAGGCAATTTGCCCTGTTGTCTGCATTGATGTTGGTGGCCTTGTCGGTTCTGGCCATTTCATCTCCTTATCGCGTGATGCGTTTGACCTCATTTTTGAACCCATGGGCCGATCAGTTCAACAGCGGTTACCAATTGACGCAAGCCTTGATAGCCTTTGGCCGTGGCGAATGGTTTGGCGTGGGTTTGGGCAACAGTGTGCAGAAACTTTTGTACCTGCCTGAAGCGCATACTGATTTTCTCTTGGCTGTGATTGCGGAAGAATTGGGCCTTGTGGGTATTTTGGTGTTGTTTGGTTTGTATGTGGTGTTGATTGGCCGCATCCTGTTCATTGGCAAACGGGCACAGTTGTTGAAACGGCGTTTTCATGCCTTTGTGGCCTATGGCATAGGCCTGTGGTTGGCAGGGCAGGCCATCATCAACATTGGGGTGAATGCGGGCGTGTTGCCCACCAAAGGTTTGACTTTGCCCTTATTGAGTTACGGTGGCAGCAGTATTGTGGTGGCCTTTGTGGCCTTGGCCATGGTGTTGCGTATAGACAGGGAAACCCGCGCCGTGGTGCTGAAGAACCCAGGTTCACACCCGAGGTTGCGCCCATGAAAAAAACCATTTTGATCATGGCAGCAGGCACAGGGGGCCATGTTTTCCCTGCTTTGGCTGTGGCGAAAGCATTTGAAAAAGCAGGTCACCGCGTGGCATGGCTTGGCACCCGCAACGGCATCGAATATGAAAAAATTCGGGCTGAAGGCATTCCTTTTTATGAATTGTCGATCATGGGTTTGCGCGGCAAAAATGTGCAAACCTTATTGAAGGCGCCTTTTGCGATTGCCCAGGCTGTGTGGCAGGCGCGGGCGGTGATCAAAAAAGAAAAGCCAGATTTGGTATTGGGTTTTGGGGGCTATGTCACGGGGCCGGGTGGTGTGGCGGCATTTTTGAGCGGTGTGCCCTTGGTGATTCATGAACAAAACGCCATCCTTGGGCTTTCCAACCGCCTGTTGTCCAAAGTGGCCAAGGCTTGTCTTGAGGCTTTTCCTGGAACGTTTCCTGCCCAAAAACAGGCTTTATTGACGGGCAACCCCATCCGCGAAGCTTTTTTGAATATTCCCCCCCCAAACGAGCGTTTTCAAGGTCGACAAGGGCCGGTTCGGCTTTTAGTATTGGGCGGCAGTTTGGGCGCAAAACTCTTGAACGAAACGGTGCCGGCGGCACTCTTGGCCTTGCCGCCAGAATGGCAGCCAGAAGTGCGCCACCAAGCGGGCCCCAAGCTATTTGAAATGGCGCAAAACGCGTATGTGGGGTACCCTTGCGCGTCGGTGACGCCCTTCATTGATAACATGGCCGAAGCCTATGCTTGGGCTGATTTGGTCATTTGTCGGGCAGGCGCTTTGACAGTATCTGAAGTGGCAGCGGCAGGTGTGCCAGCCATTTTTGTGCCTTACTTGCATGCGGTGGATGATCACCAAACTGCAAACGCACAAAGCTTGGTCAAACAAAACGCGGCATTTTTGTTGCCGCAATTAGAATGCACGGCCCTGCGTTTAGGCGAAATGTTAAAAGGCTTGATGCAGGACTTAACGGGCAGGCTCAACACCGCCCAAAATGCGCGCAACTTGGCTGTGTTGGATGCAACACACCGTGTACAAAACAAAGTGATTTCTATATTGGAAGCAAAATCGTGACACAAAACAACAATCAAACGGCTCAAGAAAACATGCGTCGAATTCGCTGCATCCATTTTGTGGGGATAGGCGGCGCGGGCATGGGTGGCATTGCGGAAGTGTTGCATACCTTGGGTTACCAAGTTTCAGGCAGCGATCTCAACGAAAGTGCCATGACCGCGCGTTTGAAGCGATTGGGCGTGCGTGTGATGTTGGGTCACGACAAAGCAAATATAGAAAAGGCCGATGTGGTTGTGGTGTCTACCGTCATCCAAACGAGCAACCCCGAAGTGGAAGCCGCACGTGATGCGCGCATTCCCATCGTGCGCCGTGCACAAATGTTGGCAGAATTGATGCGTTTTCGTTATGGCATTGCAGTGGCAGGCAGCCATGGCAAAACCACCACCACAAGCCTTATCACCAGTGTGTTTGGCACAGCAGGGCGTGATCCCACATTTGTGATCGGCGGTTTGTTAAACAGCGCAGGCACCAACGCACGTTTGGGCGCCAGCCGTTATTTGGTGGCCGAGGCAGACGAGTCTGATGCCTCATTCCTTTACCTTCAACCCATGATGTCTGTCGTCACCAACATTGACGATGATCACCTGTGTAATTATCAAAACGATTTTGAAGCTTTGAAGAAAGCCTTTTTAGAATTTTTGCACCATTTGCCATTTTATGGATTGGCAGTGGTCTGTTTAGATTGCCCGAATATTAAGAACATGTTGCCGATCTTGGAACGTCCTTTTGTGACCTACGGTTTTGATGAAGCAGCCGATTACCGCGCTTTGAATTTTACGCAAAGCGGCACACAAACACGTTTTGAAGTGATACGTCCACGTGGTTTGCCTGCTTTGACGGTAACCTTGAACTTGCCAGGCAAGCACAATGTGCAAAATGCGATGGCTGCGATTGCAGTGGCCACAGAAGAGGGCGTGGAAGACGAGGCCATCTTACAAGGCTTGTCAGAATTCCAAGGCGTGGGCCGCCGTTTCGAAAGCCACGGCGAGATCACTTTCCCAAATGACACCACAGTGAGCATTTTGGATGATTACGGCCACCACCCCCAAGAAGTGCAAGCCACCATCGAAGCCATGCGCGCCAGCTGGCCGGACAGGCGTTTGGTGATGGTATTCCAACCACACCGCTTCACACGCACGCACCAATTGTTTGATGACTTCGTGCGCGTGTTGTCCTCAACCGACGTGTTACTTTTATTAGACGTCTACAGCGCCGGCGAAACCCCGATCCCAGGCGCCGACAGCAAGAGCTTAGCGCGCAGCATCCGAACCCGCGGCAAGCTTGAACCGATTGTATTGGCTGGCATAGAAGAACTGGAAGAAGCTTTGGCAGCCGTGGTGCAAGAAAACGACGTGGTGCTTACCCAGGGTGCAGGCAATGTGGGTGGCGTGGCTGAAAGGTTAAAAAATGCGTATCCAGCAAACGCATAGAAAATGATTGAACAAAACAGGAAAAATATGTCCCTAGCCGGAGATCTAAAAGCCCAACTCCCCGAGTACGCGCGGCATTTGCATGCGGTGTTTTCGCTCAAGCGTTTTAACACTTGGCGCGTGGGTGGTGTGGCTGAGTGTTTGTTTGAAGCGCCTTCTATCGAAGCGATACAAGCTTTGTTTCAGGTGTTGCCAAAAGAAACCCCTGTCACCTGGTTAGGCTTGGGCAGCAATGTCTTGGTGGCGGACAACGGCATTCCTGGCATCGTGATCGTGACCCAAGGCGGGCTTTCTACGCTTTCCAACACCGATTCTCTTTTCTTTGCTGAAGCCGGCGTACCCTGTGCCAAACTGGCACGGCTTTCCGCGCGTTCAGGTTTTGAAAATGGCGAATTTTTTGCGGGGATCCCAGGCACGGTGGGTGGGGCCTTGGCGATGAACGCAGGTGCCTTTGGCAGTGAAACTTGGCTGCATGTAGAATCCGTCACTTGCTTGAACCGAGAAGGGATTTTAAGCACCCGCACAAAAGATGAATTCAAAATTGCCTATCGCAAAGCAGTGGGCCGAGAAAACGAATGGTTTGTGAGCGCCAACTTTCGCTTTCAGCCAGGTGAAGCCACAGTGGCACAACAGCGCATTCGCGCACTGTTGGCCCAACGCAAAGCCACACAACCCACGGGCGAACACACCTGTGGTTCAGTGTTTAAAAACCCAACGGGCGATCACGCAGGGCGTTTGATAGAAGCATGCGGGCTGAAAGGGCACACAATTGGGGGCGCAGTGGTGTCACCCAAGCATGCCAATTTTATTGTGAATTTGGGCGAAGCCACAGCCAAAGACATTACCTCATTGATTGAACACATTCAAAGCACCGTCTACGCAGCACAAGGTGTAAAATTGGAACCGGAAGTAAAATTTTTGTAAGGATTTCTGCGCCATGACCAACAAAACCACTTCAAGAGAAAATTTACTGAACCAATACCCCATTCCCAATGCAGCAGATTTGGGCCGAGTGGGTGTGTTGATGGGCGGCGTGAGCGCCGAGCGTGAAGTGTCGCTCATGAGTGGTCAAGGGGTGCTTTCTGCTTTGCAAACCGCGGGTGTGGATGTGGTGCCTATCGAGGTGAATGGCAACATCGTGGCCCAATTGCAAAATGCGGATGTGGACAGGGTCTTCAACATATTGCACGGTGGTGCAGGTGAAAACGGGACAGTGTCAGCCTTGTTGGATTTACTAGAGATCCCCTATACAGGTTCAGACATGGCTGCGTCTGTTTTGGCAATGGACAAAGTGCGCAGCAAAACATTATGGGAAGCGGAAGGCTTGCCCGTGAAACCCGCCATGTTGGTAGAAGGCCACATGGATGAAGACGAAGTGGTATCACGTTTGGGTTTGCCAGTGTGTGTGAAGCCCATAACAGAAGGTTCCAGCGTCGGTGTGGTGTGCGTGCGCAAAAAAGAAGATTTGGCAGGGGCGATTGCAAAAGTACAAAAACACGGGCCACTGATGCTTGAGCCATGGGTTGAAGGTGCAGAATGCACGGTGGCGATAGTGGGCCAAGCGACTTTGCCTGTGGTACAAATTGTGTCTGCGGTTGAATTTTATGATTACACTGCAAAATATATTAGCGATGACACACAGTATTTGTGTCCTGCCCCCATTTCAGTTGAACTTTCCCAAGAAATGCAACACGTTGCACTTTCTGCCTACAATGCATTGGGTTGCCGCGGTTGGGCGCGGGCTGATTTTATGGTGGACGCTGCAAACCGTCCCTGGCTTCTGGAAATCAACACAGTGCCAGGCATGACTTCACACAGTTTGGTGCCAAAGGCTGCTATGGCCGCGGGCTTAACTTACCAAGAAGTGGTGTTGATGATTTTGGGGCAGACTTTGGCATCTGCCAACGCACAAAGGAATGTGGCGTGATGGTGTTTACGCAAAAGACCAAGCCCGGCTTGCGTCATCAAAAACGGCGGACAAACCGCTTTGGTTTATTTTGGCTAGAATGGCTGGGCCTTGTGATCCTGTGTGCCTTTTTTTTCGTGGCACAATATGGTTACCGCTATTTGAACGATCCCAAACATTTCTCGATCACGGCTGTGGATATTAAAGGTGACTGGCGCCACATCGGCAAGGGGCAGATTCAAGCTGCGAGCGTGCCCTTGTTGCAAGCGGGTTTCTTTGGATTGGATATCAAAGCACTGCAAGCCAGACTACAGGAATTACCTTGGGTGGAAAAAGTCGCAGTGTCACGCGTGTGGCCTGGCAAAGTGATCATTCAACTCATTGAACGAAAGCCAGTGGCACGTTTCAACGAATACGAATTGTTAACCGACAAAGGCGATTTGTTTGCGCCACCCAAAAGCACGTTTCCCAATGATTTGGTGCAATTAAATGGCCCGCGTGATAAAGCTGCGCTGCTTTGGCGTACTTATGTTGGCATGCAAAAAGTATTGATGCCTTTATCACAACGCATTACAGAAGTAGAATTGGCAAACCGCGGTGCATGGAAAATAGAATTGGATCATCGCATCACGGTATTATTGGGGCGTGAAGATTTGTATTTACGTTTGTCACATTATGTCAATGTGGCACCTGTGCTATTTCAGAACAGAGAAAAACAAGCGAAGCGTCTTGATTTGCGCTACCCTAATGGCATGAGTGTGGTATGGCAAGAAAACCGACCACAAAACCAAGGGTAATCGCATTGCCCCTGATTTTTTGTAAGTGTTCACGTTGTCGCTATTTGGCCCCTATGAAACTGGGCGCCCACCCATCCATGGGTTAAGAATTGCGGCATCGATGCCGTAAAGCGCCTTGTTTCATAGGGGCCAAATAGCGACAACGTGAACGGTTATGATTTTTTTTATGATAGTTTACAGCTTACATTGAAAGCGGGTTCATCTTACAACGCAAAAGGCCTCATGACATGGCAAAGAAAACTGATAGAAATTTAATTGTCGGCTTGGATATTGGCACATCAAAAGTAGTGGCGATAGTGGGTGAAATATCAGCCGAAGGTCGTATTGAAGTGGTGGGAATCGGTTCGCACCCTTCACGTGGATTGAAAAAAGGCGTGATTGTGAACATTGAATCGACTGTACAGTCCATTCAACGCGCCGTTGAAGAAGCAGAGTTGATGGCAGGTTGCCAAATACATTCTGTGTATGCGGGCATTGCGGGCAGCCATGTGCGCAGCTTAAATTCGCACGGGATCGTGGCCATCCGCGATCACGAAGTGACATTGTTAGACATTGAGCGGGTGATTGACGCTGCCAAAGCCGTCGCCATCCCTGCTGATCAAAAAATTCTGCATATTTTGCCACAAGAATTCATCATCGATCACCAAGAAGGCATACGCGAGCCTTTGGGCATGTCCGGCGTACGTCTGGAAGCCAAAGTGCATATCGTGACCGGTGCATTGAGTGCGGCACAGAACATTGTAAAATGTATCCGCCGTTGTGGATTAGAAGTCGACGACATTATTCTGGAACAACTGGCCGCAAGCCACGCTTGTTTAACTGAAGACGAAAAAGAATTGGGCGTGTGTGTGGTGGACATTGGCGGCGGCACAACCGACATCGCCGTGTTCACAGATGGCTCTATCCGCCATTCCGCGGTGATCCCTATCGCAGGCGATCAAGTCACCAACGACATTGCGGTGGCATTGCGCATTCCCACACAGCATGCAGAAGAAATCAAAATCAAGTATGCAACAGCACTCACCCGTCTTGCCAAGTTTGATGAAAACATCGAAGTGGTGGGGCAGTCAGACAAGCCGCTGCGCAGATTGTCGCGCGTGACCTTGTCTGAAGTGGTTGAACCACGTTATGAAGAAATTTTCCGCCTGGTACAAGCTGAATTGCGTCGTTCAGGTTTAGAGTCTGCATTGGGCTCGGGAATTGTGGTAACAGGCGGCAGTTCGCGTTTGTCCGGGGTGGTGGAGTTGGCAGAAGAAGTGTTCAACATTCCTGTCAGGTTGGGCGTGTCACGTCAAATTGGGGGCTTACCTGATTTGGTGAACAATCCTGGTTTGGCCACGGGTTTGGGTTTATTGCTTTACGGGCATCAACAAAGAGAAGAACGTCGGGGCGAGGGCAATTGGGGTCACCTTGGCAATCCTGGTTTGGTGGGTCGAGTAAAGCGCTGGTTTCAGGGTAATTTTTAAAATAAGGGGAGAGGGTGATGTTTGAATTATTGGATAGTCATCCAGCGAGTACCGCAGTCATCAAAGTAGTAGGTGTAGGCGGTGGCGGTGGAAACGCAGTGCGTCACATGGCAGGCAGTGCAAAATTTGACAACAGCGTAGAATTTATCTGCGCTAACACAGATGCTCAAGTGTTGTTGAACACAACAGTTGAAACCGTGTTACAACTTGGCATCAACGTGACCAAGGGCTTGGGCGCAGGCGCAAACCCAGAAGTGGGCCGCAAAGCCGCTGAAGAAGACAGAGACCGCATCAAAGAAGTGCTACGTGGCGCTGACATGGTGTTCATCACTGCCGGTATGGGCGGTGGCACGGGTACTGGCGGTGCGCCAGTGGTGGCTGAAGTGGCCAAAGAAATGGGCATTTTGACGGTGGCTGTGGTCACACGTCCTTTCCCATTCGAAGGCCGCAAGCGTATGGCAGTGGCAGATGCAGGTATTGCATCACTTAGCCAACGTGTTGATTCTTTGATCACCATTCCAAACGAAAAATTGCTGAGCGTTTTGGGCAAAGGGATCACCTTGCTGGATGCATTCCGCGCAGCGAACGATGTATTGTTGGGTGCGGTTCAGGGTATTTCTGAGCTTATCACCTGCCCAGGTTTGATCAACGTCGACTTTGCAGACGTGCGCACTGTGATGTCCGAAATGGGCATGGCAATGATGGGCACGGGCCGTGCAACCGGTGAAAACCGCGCACGCGAAGCTGCAGAAGCCGCAATTTCCAGCCCATTGTTGGAAGATGTGGATTTGGCCGGTGCAAGAGGCGTGTTGGTGAACATCACCGCAGGCCCAGACTTGTCCATTGGCGAATTCGAAGAAGTGGGCGATGCAATCAAGAGCTTCACATCCGACGACGCCACAGTGGTGGTCGGTACCGTGATTGATCCTGACATGACAGACGAATTGCGTGTAACGATGGTGGCAACCGGTTTAGGTGGCCGTGATCGTGAAAGCATGATGTCACATCAACAAGAAGCCCGCGGTTTCAGATGGCAACAGCCACGTTATGAAGAGCAACACAGCAACCATAACATGCGCCGTGCGCCACAACCCGTGCAACAAAAGCGTGCGATGGAGCCAGAAATGGCCGGTGGTTTTGACAACAACCACGCCCGCGAAGAAATGCCGTACCTAGACATTCCGGCTTTCTTGCGCCGTCAATCCGACAATTGATCAAAAAAGGGCAACCCAAAAGTTGCCCTTGCTGTTTTGATCACCAAAAGGGCAGGTCGTAAGACCTGCCCTTTTTTATTTGCTTCATGCATAGGAATGGCTATTATAATGTCTTCTTGAGCGAAGGTTTCCACCCATGTGCTTGTAGCCTGTCAGCACCTACGCCATCTTTTGCTTCCATCGTAAAATTGCTTCGCTTCGTGCTAAACAGCGCTTTCACTGCGCCTATGGAATAATGCTCGGCTTCCAATAAGGTTCGGCACGTTTCTTCTGCCAAATAATTGGATGCAGTACCTTGGCGAGGTTCAACGGGATTGTCGATTGAGTAAGCTTTGATTGACTCAGCGCGATAAGCGCCTTCACGAATGGTGGCTGCAAGCCACGTTAAACCAAATACACCGCTCATGGCAGCCAAAAACGCAGTCGATGCGCCGGTTGCGCTCACCATAGAGAACAAGGTGCCAATCACAGGAAGGCTGCTTAAGAAGCCTGCGGCGGCTGGGAACACTGCGGTGGCCAATATGCCGCCGGAAAGCACAAGGCCAGCATCCACCAAGGTGAGCCCCAATTCAACAGCATGTTTAGACCAAAAAGAGGATGACGCCAAACGTTTGTACCAGGGCGCATAGAAACCCGCATCATTCCAACCTAAGATAAAATTGCTGACCCAATTGATAAGCCTGGTGCCGGGTTGACGCTCTACATCAATACGCTTTTTATCTTTAAATGGGTTAGGATTTACCAGGCTGTCAACGAAATTGATCCCGCGGCCCACAACGTACACAACCGGCAACAGCACCAAAGCTGTGATCGAAAATGCCAATGCAAACGGCGCGCGCACCAAGCGCACAGCGGTTTTGAGTAAAGACGCCAAAGCAAGCGCAATCACCCAGCCCACCAAAAAGCCTTCAGTTTTATTTGAAGCAGCATGCTTCTTTTCTGAGACTAAAATTGGGCTTTGTTTCAGAGGCTTGCCATCAACAAAGATTTCGAGTTCCAACGCCTCACATTTTCTGCTCAATTCACCCAAGTGGGTGGCTTTGAATCCGCCCTGCACCATACGAAGCGCGCCATCGTCACTTGTCATTGCGCCCACAATGCAAATGTCATCATCTTCAATGAATTTTGGTTCGCCGTTTGTAGCAAGTCCGATCTGCGCATATTGTTCATTCCCCCCGGCACTAAAATCATCGCCAGAATAACTCATCACAACTTTTCTTTTCTTGTTTACCCGATTCGCATCCATTCTGGAGCGAAAGCCAAAGTCCCATTTATTTTGGGGTGTTTCATAACCATAGACGCGAAACTTGCTTGCGTTTAATCGCGCTTCTCGCAACTCATCTTTGGTAAATAGGCCGTAAAAACCCACACTGACCTTTTGTTGGTCTGCAGGATTAAGCGTTTGGTAAACTTCATTGTATGCCTGCATGTATAGAACGCGTAAGGCGCTGGACTGCTCTTTATTGTCACCCAATGGCCCCATGAATTTGCCCATGCCAACCCCTTCGGCATTGGCTTCATTGTCGTCGTCGCCTTTTTCCCATTGTCTCAGGGTTTCTTCTACGTGAATTGCAGCCAAGTCCAAGTATTTGGCATACATGCCCATTTTGTCGTAGTAATAGGTTTGTGAAGGCTTCTCGTTAGTAGGCTTTGAAACAACTTTGATATAGCGGGTTTTTAAGAGGGGTGATTTTTCATAATGATCATGTATTTCTTGAAATGTGGGTAAGAGATGCTGCCGTGCTTCGATTGGCTCTTTTGAAAGTGTGAAATCAAATGCTTTATCACCAAATTTATTCTTCAACGTGACTTCATGCGTAGAGAGCAGATGCGAAAGCTGCTTTTGTGCATATTTATAACGGCGCTGAATTTTTTCAGATTCAAATAATTGACTTTCTCTGTCATTGAAAGGGCAATCTTCATACACAGCCAAATACAAAAGTTCATCGGTGTGATTTTCAGGTTTTTCTTTGGCAGTTTCAAACCTTGGACCAGTCAGATTGAGCACAGTCACGTTTTTCTTTTTCTTTCTAAGAGCTTGTGCGACTTTAAGACTTTCGGGTTTGTCTCGGGTGCCATCCGTTTGCAAAATGCCGGTGCAGGAAATGCCCAAGTGATTGGCGAGCATGCGTTCGGATTCTGTTAAATAACGCTCCATTAGTTTTACGTTATCTTCCACCTTCGCCCACAGTGGGGATCTTTCATGATGTTTATTTTCTGCGGGTTCAATGGTTTCCAGGAAGGCTGCATCATAGCTTCTGTTTGTGATCCCAATGCTGTTGAATGTATAGGGTCTTTTGGTCGTAAGGCGGTATATCAGTCTTTGTAGCTTGTCATCTTCACTGAGCAAAGAATCGCCGAAAAGGGAAGCGTAAATGGCTTTTTCAGCCGGTGTGCCATTATCTAAAATGTCTTGAATATGATCCAAATAAAGCGCACGTGTCTCACGTGAAATGTGTAAACGCACCTTAGCAGCATATTCAGTCATTTAGATCATCCCCAATAGAAATCAGATTAAAGTTGTAACACAGCGACCCTCGCAATGTAAACAACTGACTTAGCAGTTTTTGAAAGCGCTTTTGTCGTCTTTTGGGGGGAAAGTAGGGGGGAATTCCCCCAATTCACGCGCCTTGCCAATTTGCCCGATCAAGTCTTCTTGTAACAAGGCATACAAATCATCAAAACTGTTGATCACAAAATACACGGTTTGGAAAATATCGTAGCGGTAGGGGGTGCGCAATGCATCCAACACCACCAAAGGTTTGCGCTCTGGAATGTCACTTTCAACGGCATACACGGTTTCAGAGTTTGATGACAACAAACCTGCACCATAACAACGTATGCCTTTTGAGGTTTGCATCAGCCCAAATTCGACGGTGAACCAATATAACCTGGCCAACATGACACGATCTTTCTCATTCGCATCTACACCAATTTTGCCAATTTTTTCCATAAAATTTGCAAAAACCGGGTTGGTGAGAAAGGGGCAATGCCCAAACACTTCGTGAAAAATATCGGGTTCTTGCAAATATTGCATATGTTCGCGTCGGCGCACAAAAGTGGCCGCAGGAAATTGTTTGTTGGCCAATAAATTGAAAAACTTGCCAAATGAGATAAGCGCTGGCACTGAAGCCACACCCCAACCTGTGAGCGATTGTAAGCGGGCCGTGACGTCTTTTAGCTGCGGCACACGATCTTTGGGCAGCGCCAAAGCCTCTAGGGCTTCAAGGTATTCAGGGCAAGCATAGTCTTTGATGATCGCTTGTTGGCGTTGATAAAGCTCCGCCCAAATTTTATGTTCATCTTCCGTATAAGGAAAAATCCCATTGGCATCGGGTTCTTTAGACACGTAGGGTTCATAGTTCGCTTGCATAGTAACCGCCTCCAAACATCAACCCATCACATTATTATAAATCCAAGTCAAATGCGAAGGTGAATGGGAATACAGGGGTTATGCACATCATGCGTTTAAAAGGAATTGCCTATTCAAATATTGGCAAAAGCCGTGCAAGCACTTCAACCATAATTTCTTGAGGGACTTTTTCAAGTTTGCGGGCTTTTCTTGCAGTTAAATCTATCGCACGAGGTTGATCGCAGCGGATGACTCCTGTTGTGCTTGTGCCTGCGTTTGTGAGTGATACGGCGAAGCCTTTATTGCGGGCAAAATTTCCGCCACTGGTAATGGGGAGCACAACAGGGATCCGTGTAATGCGATTGAATGCAGTAGCAGAGACAACAAGTACAGGTCTTGTTCCTTGTTGTTCACTACCCAAGGTGGGATCAAGAGCCACCAGATAAATGTCGCCACGTTCCATCATAACAACTCTTTTCCAACAGGTTTATCATTTAACCATTCAGCTTCTTCAGGGCTGATTCCAGCTGAAGCATCACATTCAGCCAAAAGGCTTTTCAAGCTGTAGCGGGGTTTGTCTTTAGGTGTGACCAACAATTGGCCATCCTCAACATCCAGGATCACCTCATCATTTGTTTGTATGTGCAACAGATCCAACAAGGCAGGGGGGATGGCTAAGATCACGGAGCCACCACTTTTACGCAAATGGGCTGAATACATTTTGCCCCCAAAACAGGAATAAGTTATATAAAAATATAACTTATAATTCACTACTTCTCAAGGCTTTCAAGTAATCAGTGCGTCAATTCAAACGCAGGTGAGGTGTTGCCCTGGAATGGGGTAGGCTGATTTTCTTCTAAGCTGGGGGACACTGCCCTTGGGGTGCTGGCTGGGCTGGTGCGGGTGAAGAACATACCCAGGGTTTGTTTCACAACATCACTTTTGGTGCCCAAAATGCGGTTCATGTCTTGGCGATTGTCTTTTAGGCAAACGATTCGGTAGGTGTTGCCCAGTTGATCGATGATCTTTTTCAATGCGGCCGTCCAGCTTGCTGGTTCAAATTTCGGCAGGATGTTTTCTTCAGAGGTCACAGCACAATGTGTGGCCATGGCTTGCCTGGCAAAGCTCAGCAATGAAGTCAAACAGGCTGCAACAGGGGCCAAAGGCAAAAAGACGCAAGCTGTGGCCACACCGGCCAAGGCACCGTGTTTAATGGCATTGGTCTCGTTGTGACCTGTGTGCACGTATAACATTTTGTGTTTCACGTTTTTAGATTCGCTGTCACAAAATAAATGGGTTTCGCCTGAGGCTTGTACAGGATCACCTGCAACAAACAAGGTGTGACAGTCTACCGAAACAGGGCGACCTTGCGTTTCTAAATGGCGGACGCAATCATCAGCCAACGCTTTGCTTTCGTGTGAAATACCAGCTGCATTTTGCAAGTGAACGGTGATGTTTTCCACACGATCAAATTGGATGAGCGCAGCATCGTCTAAACCGGTTTTGGCACCTTGCCAGCCATGGTTTTCAGCTATCGCGTTCAATGTGGCAGCGGCAGTACTGGCAGCATCCGCCCCACCCAGGCTGTGGCCCGCAAAGGTAACAGACACTTTGTTTTCAGCAGGCAGATTTTGAATTTCAGCAGCAATCTGCCCCAAAATACTGGGCATTTCGGCTTTTAAGCTCACAGCACCAGGATTGGCGCCTTCAATCGTGTCACGAATTGTAGAGGCCCCATCGGCTGTGCCACGGAAAATCACTTTGAGATCGGCGGTTTCATTTGCTTGAATCTCAAGTGGGGTCAAAATGTAACCCACTATTCCAGCATCGTGGGTGTGGATTTTTTTCACATGGTGTTTAGCATAGAAGGGTTGGCCTGCGGCATCGAGTTGGGGCGAAATCACGCCCACTACTGCTCCATCAACCAGCGCTTCATAAGCCAAATAATGCCCTAAGAATTCACCTGCCACGATCGCGTGCAAATCGGCTTCGGCTTTATTGAGCGAGACCATGGGGTCAACATAGCTGTAAAGCAAAGCAGAATCGTATATGCCGTCAGAGAGGGCACTGTTGGCAACGGCAGGGTCAAAAGTTTGTGAGCTGTTCAGTTCGTCAGCTGGAGCAATAAAATCAGCTGCGGAAGCTTCGGGCTCAGTTTGGGGTATGGGATCGGTTGGGTTTTCTGCTTCTAAGGCAGATTCCGGAAAACTTGGGGGGATTACGGCGACAGGGGTTTGTACTGCCACTGGTGAGAGGAATTCGTCCCTTTCGAGTGAGCGTTTTTGAGCGTGTGATTCGTGTACCAGTGAGGTTTGGGCCTGAGTTTGATGCGAGCGGGCAACAGTCGGTGTCACCGAGTAAACGGCTGGAACCGCGGTAGGTTTTGGTTTGGATCTGAACAAGCCGGTAAACCAGCGCCAGAATTGGCCAAATGGATTCGTCACAACCCTATACCTCAGGGTAAAAGATAGCAGTGACACTAACTTACATTGAGGGGTTTTGCAAGCACATTTCCCAGCCAAATCCCCAAAAAAAGCCATCCTGTTCTACTCTATTGGTAATCCCAACGCTCCCAAACAAGACGATGGGTCATGCGCGCGGACGCGCACGACCCATCCTACGAATCGCAGGGTTAATAGGGTTTATCCAAAGGACAAGGAGAAAACAGTGAAACAGCTTATCTCAGGTATTCTAGGTTTGTGTTTGTCAGCAAATGTAGGGGCTTTCGCTTTGACGAGCTCAGACATTGCCGAAGGCCAAACCATGAAGGACAAGTTTGTGTTCAATTCGCATGGTTGTAAGGGCCAAAACATGTCACCCGCCTTGTCTTGGACGGACGCCCCACAAGGCACAAAAAGCTTTGCTGTGACGGTATTTGACCCAGATGCCAGAGACGGCAAAGGCTGGTGGCATTGGGTGCTGATAAACATCCCTGGCAAGCTAAGCGCATTGCCAGAAGGTTTTGGGGTAATGGGGATATTCAATTTCAAAGACAACAGTCACCAGCTCAAAACGGATTTTGGCACGCCAGGTTATGGTGGCCCATGCCCACCCGTGGGGGATAAACCACACCATTATATTTTCACCCTCTATGCCCTGAAGACCGAAGCCGCAAAAGTGCAGGATGACCTCGACCCAGAGGGTATAGACAAGCTATTGAAACAACAGGCCATAGGTGAGGCCAAGCTCACCGCTCTGTACGGCCGGGAAGAATAATCAAGGCTCTTCGCCAGGGTGGGGTGGTATTTGGGTTTGACCCATTGAGGCGACGAAGCTAGAATCCAGCCTAATTTGGAAGGGATGGGGGCATAACTGGCCCCCATCTCTTTTTTTGCTGTCGAGATGATTATGCTTCAACAAACCATACAAAACCCCGTAGAAATCACAGGTGTTGGCCTTCACAGCGGTGAAGCAGTGACCTTGATTCTACAGCCTGCCCCTACCAACACAGGGATAGTCTTTCGCCGAACCGATATGGCCGGCTCGCCAGAAATTCCTGCCTTGGCCCAAAATGTGTGTGACACCCGCATGTGCACCACCCTGAAACAGGGTGCCGCCAGCGTGGCCACGGTGGAGCATGTGCTTTCCGCCCTGCAAGCTTTGCAAATCGATAACCTGTATTTAGATGTCTCTGCACCTGAGTTGCCTGTTTTGGATGGCAGCAGTTTTGTGTTTGTTGAAGCCTTGCAAAAGGTAGGCGTGAAACAACAATCCGGTGCGAAGCAATATATTAAGGTTTTGAAAACAGTTCGGGTGGAAGACGGTGACAAGTGGGCTGAGCTTGTCCCTTACGATGGGTTTAAAGTGGTGTTTGATATCGAATACAACCACCCTGCCATTGTCAGTACCGCCTTACATTATGAATTTGAATTAAGCGATCTTGAACAATACAAAAGCGATATTTCCAAAGCCCGTACGTATGGATTCTTGAAAGAATACGAATGGTTGAAAGCCAACAATTTGGCCCGAGGCGGCAGTTTGGAAAATGCCTTGGTGTTGGATGAAGAAAAAATCATGAATCCAGATGGTTTGCGTGTTCCTGATGAATTCGTAAAACACAAAATTTTGGATGCGATTGGGGACATGTACCTTGTCGGAAAATCCTTAAAAGCCTGTTACCGTGGGTACAAGTCTGGCCATGGTTTAAACAACCAATTGGCTTTGGCTTTGATGCGTGATCCCAGTGCGTTTGAGATTGTGGAAGTATTGTAGATCTGACGTTTTATTAAGTTCCCCCTCATCAACCAGGAGTAAGGCCGCAAGGCCGGCCTAACTCCTGGTATCTTCTCCCTACAGGGAGAAGAGAAAGATAACAGAGTCTAATTGCTAACGTGGCCCCATCTTACGTTAGCGCACCCCACCTCAATGTGTATATTTCCTGGCCTGCATATTCCTTTCCAATAAACTCCCAAAAGCATGCGCGTCTCCGTTGACCTCTGTTGATGCGGCAATGGTGCTCATGTTTCTGAAAAACTGGCCTTGATCATAATAAACATTTTCCATGAGGCCATTGTATAGGAATAAATCTGGTTCGTTTTGGCCATAAACATCTTGACTCAGGATATTCAGATTTTGAAATAGGATCCACGCAGGTTCTGCGTATTGCGTCAAAATCGTTTGGTTATGTCCCAGGTTCATGAAAATATCATCGACACATTCTTTACAAGTTTGCAATAGACCGTCACGGTTATGGGCAAACGCTGGGTACAGATGGGTATATTGACCCACCTCAAAAGCGCCCGTGCGCAGCATTTTAATCAAATACACAACGTAAATGTTAAGGCATTGTAGATAATCATGTGGGTGCAAAGCACTGCTTTGATTGGCTGCCGTCAAAGCCACGCGCATGCCTTTTAGCCTGTCGCCATAACCCAACAGCAAGGCATCCAAAAACTCCTGCGTGGCTTTTCGATTGGTGGTTTCAAAGCCCATGGCAATGGAATCAGCAGGCAAACACAGTGCCTTCAAATCTTGTTGGCCTTTGTGATAGTGCTTACCCCCTGCCAAGTGATAATAGATATTCGCTAAATCATAAAAGCCATTTTGCTTGCATATCAGCGCAGCCAAATAGCACCCTGCTGGGGTGTCGCATTGTACAAGCAGGGCCTCCCATAATCTGGATTTCCATGAGTGGCGCACTTTGTCTGATTCAAAAAATTGACTGATCCTCGCAGAATACCGCTCTAAAGTTTCAAATGAAGCAGAAGCCAGGCCATTGAATAAGTCGCTGCAGGCATTATCATGTTCAGTAATATCGTGGATCGCCTCTTTATCAGCCCCTTTTTCCAACAGGTTGAATAAGATTTCAAGTGCATTGTCTGGTGCTTGCCATGGGGTTTCGGGGGTGGCTTGATGCGGCGCTTCGGCTAATGGCGCTGGTTCTGCAAGTGTGGGTTGCATTTTGACGGGGGGCGCAAGCTTTGGTGACACAACTGGTGAAACAACTTCAGCGCGAGAAGCTTGTGGCAATGGCCATGATGAGGCGTCTGCAACAAAAGGGATTGGTCTTGAGGGCGGAGCCTGATGTGTTGAGAGGCTTGTGACAGAGCCAGTGGCATGGTTCAACTGTAAAGGCCTACCCAGCTTAAAGAACATTTGTGTGGCGTGAGAGTAAACAGCTTTTTCGACTTTCTTGCGCACGCCATCTGGTGTGAATTTATCGACAATCTTGCGCCCTAATTTGGTGGCAGTATCCAGTAAGCCCTTGTTTAATGCAGAAGCTGCGGGTGTACCAGAAGTGCTGGCTTCTGCGGCTTTTTGCTTCTCTTGGGCTTTGGCCTGCTTTTCAGCGTCTTTTTTGGCCTTTGCATCAGTAAGTGCTTTGTCTTTGGCGGCTTTCTCAGCAGCCTTTTGGGCTTCTTCCGCTTGTTTTTTTTGGGTCTTTAACAATTCTTCTTGTTCTTTCTTTAAACTCTTCTCTTCTTGTTTGCGTTTTTTGTCTTCAGCTTTTTTTGTTTCTTCTGCTTCTTTTTTCAAGCGTGCTGCATCATCTGGCGGAGCAGAGAGAACTTCAGCTTTTTGTTTGCCTTTGTCTTTGCTGGTTGAGGGTGCAGGTGAGACGGTTTTGAGAATGGCAGGCGCCTGCTTTTTGAGGTATTCGTCATGGTATTTTTGAAACGCTGAGAAAAGCACGTTGTCGCTTTTTATCGCATGCTCAAGAAACGCAGGCGCAAGCTTTGGGTTTGCATGCGTCATGATAATATCAAAAAACTTGTTTGCCTTGACTGATCTTTTGGTCATAAAGCAATCAAAGTAATGTTGATTCAATGCGGTTTTCTCTGCTGCGCTTAACATTTCAGCTGACTTTAGAAACGGATGTATGCCTGGGTGATACGTGACCACCTCTTGAGATGAGGGAAGTGTGGCAAGCATCATCGACATGGGGATTTTAAGCCGTAAAAGCTCGGCAATCTTCACAAAGTAGGCGGATTTTTCAAGGCGGCCGGCATTAGCCATCGTATCGACAAGGTTTTCAATATATGCTCTCAATCCCCCGTGATGGTGCACAGAGTGAATTGACATCACATCTTGGCGAATCATGTCGCAAAAACTTTCAGATTGGAACAAGGCATTTGCAAAACGAAATTTGTCAGCCAAGGGCATGGCTTCTAATATAAACCAGAAAGGCAATGGATCTACAATGAGCTCTCGATCCAATTTTTTCAGGAACACTGCAATGGCAGTGATTTGTTTTAAAAAGCCTTCAACATGGTGTGCATCAAAAATATTTTCAGGTGTGGCTCCGTCTGTCGATTCTGCTTTCAATAAATAATTTTTCAATAAAAACAGTGGGACATATACACCCAAAAAAGCATGGAAAGAAGCGAACTTCATGACATGCTTTCTTTCTGTAAGAAATTCTCCCTGGATCAGTTTGGGGTTTTCTTTTAGAGCCTGTTGAATGGTTATATGATATTTGGGATCGCTGCTACAGATATACTGGAATTTTAAGTTTTTAAGGGGGGTCTTTTTAAAAGGTTTTAAAATATCTTGTGTAAAAGCTATGAAATCTTGGGCCAGATTGGCGCCCAATTTCCAATAGTGCAAAGTGTCATGCATTTCAACGTTGATAGCGCGCTGGTTAGCTTCTATGGGCGGCAGATAGGTTAGCGAGATCTCAAGCAACGGAGATTCAAGAACATTTTCCAGCTCTGCATGGTAATCATAAAAAATGGCCCCATAGCTTCTGCTATCTTGTGGGGGAAGGGTCAATTTTTGGGCTGGTGTTGACGGTCTATCCCAAAGGGGGCTTGTGGCTTTCAAGAACCGATGGTGGATGAGAAACTTTTCCAAAGAAGGGCTGTATTTAAGCAGGCCTTTTTCATGAAGCAAAACCACTGTGTTTTGCAGCGTTTCTTTGTACAGGTGGTCCATTGTTGCAAGATGGGTGCCGCCGATGTTGTTTGCGCCAAAATACATTGCGTAAAACGCAGGTGAATTAAAAAAATACCCAAACAAAGCAAGCCTGGCTTCGGGGTCTAATTTGGCTGCGCATTTCCAGATGATTGCCACGCACTCATAAAGCTTTGCCTGAATATCCAGTTTACGGTAAATGGTGTCATAGGCCTCCAGGAAGGCGTCCACATGGTTTTTAAAGAGCGGATCCTCTTTTTTGCTTTCATATTCCGCAGCAAAATCTGCTAAAAATTGGTGCATGATAAGCACTGGCAAAACACCATTCATAAAAGAGGTAATACTGTAGGAAATAACGAAATTGCTGGCTTCCATGAAATACAAGTAATGGTAAAGTGTGGCTGTCGGATCAAGCTTTAAAAAAGCTTCGTATGAGCCGGTTTTTTCAAGATTGACAAAGCCCAGCAATTTTTTGTCTTCAGGTGCATTTTGCAGAAGCAAAGAGATTTCAGTCTTGGCCTTGGTGACACCCGCAATAAAACCTGCTTTGTCACCCCCAAATTTGAGTGCCTCGCTTAGGTCATACATTATACTTTTTGAAATAAATTTGCTTTCATCTATCACAAAGAGTTCTTTAAGCTTGAAAAATTTCGCCTGATGAATGACGCTGTCTAAGCCAAATGGAACAGTTTGGACATGCACTTCAGACAGAGGAAACATGTCAAGGCTTTTGTCTTCGGCTTTATTTCGCATCATCAGGGAAACTCCTTTTTCAAACATTATATGAATTGACAAGCGCAATTAGCTTCGTTTTTTAATCACGTCTTTGCTTAATTTAAGTTGAGAGACAAGGGCAGAAAGCCAAGCCTTGCGTTCAGGGCTTAACTCCTGCCTTTGCACAAATGCTGGGGGTGGGGCCTCTTTTATGGGCGTCACTTTGATTTCCACTTGGCTCACGCCACACAGCTCGGGTATGGCTTTGCATTTTCGGATGATCTTTTGGCTGTCATACCGCAAGCGTGTGGCGACCAAACCCGAATCTGCCATCAAGCATAATGTGGTGCCTTTTAAAGTGGCAACCTGGGTGTGGGGTAGCATGGTTTCATCTAATACCAAAGCCAGCCGCATGTTTAATACTTTCAAACGCTCTGTTTCTTTGAAAATTTCCAATAACATTGGGTTGCCGCGTTTGAAAATATCGCTCAATAAATTTCTGGCCATCAGTTCATCCCAGGTTGACAGTTAAGAAGACCTCATGTCTTCAATGCGTACATACTTTTCTGAAGAATCTCACCAAAACGGTGTGCATCGCCATTGACTTCGGTAGACGCTGCAATGTAACTCATGTTTCTAAAAAACATGCCCTGATCAGGGTAAGTATTTTCCATGATGCCATTGTAAAGAAAGATATCCGGTTGGCTTTGGCCATAAACATCTTGACTCAGGATATTCAGATTTTGAAATAGGATCCACGCAGGTTCTGCGTATTGCATCAAAATCGTTTGGTTATGTCCCAGGTTCATGAAAATATCATCAACACATTCTTTACAAGTTTGCAATAGCCCATCACGGTTACGGGCAAACGCTGGGTACAGATGGGTATATTGACCCACCTCAAAAGCGCCCGTGCGCAGCATTTTAATCAAATACACAACGTAAATGTTAAGGCATTGTAGATAATCATGTGGGTGCAAAGCACTGCTTTGATTGGCTGCCGTCAAAGCCACGCGCATGCCTTTTAGCCTGTCGCCATAACCCAACAGCAAGGCATCCAAAAACTCCTGCGTGGCTTTTCGATTGGTGGTTTCAAAGCCCATGGCAATGGAATCAGCAGGCAAACACAGTGCCTTCAAATCTTGTTGGCCTTTGTGATAGTGCTTACCCCCTGCCAAGTGATAATAGATATTCGCTAAATCATAAAAGCCATTTTGCTTGCATATCAGCGCAGCCAAATAGCACCC
>Ga0207004_1077_pt1 | contig 26966 bp, 22 predicted proteins | sample Alteio_BWMinCont_86_FD_153468 | JGI IMG/M metagenome (GOLD analysis project Ga0207004, IMG submission 153468) | Enriched cells from forest soil in Barre Woods Harvard Forest LTER site, Petersham, Massachusetts, United States -... | ecosystem: Environmental > Terrestrial > Soil > Temperate forest >...
CTTGATCCCGAGGCGAAGACGATACCGATAGCGATTCAGAGTTTGAGTGTCGCCATGCGTCATCAATGCTCCACCTGGGCCGGTGAACCCGGAACCCGTGGTACCGTCGCGCATTTCATAGCGGAGACGCAGGTCGCCATAAAAGGTGACGGATTTAATGGATGTCGGCATCTGAATCTTGCTCGCGCCAGTCGTCGCATACTGTTTTTCTTCCTGGGCCTGAATATCCTCGGCTTCCTGGTCGGAGAGCACTCCTTTTTTAACGAGCGCATTCAATAACGCGCTATCCTGAGTCGTATTCGATTGAGCATGTGCCGGAGTTACCGTCGCAAAGGCGATGGCGCACAAAGCGGCAAGCCCGAAGATATAATTTGTAAGTTTCATCCTTTTTCCTTGATTTACTTAATGGGGAAGGATGATGAGATTGTAAAGTGGTTTGTATCCCACAAGCAGGGGATCATCACCTTACTTAGACGCCAAGATTCTTTTGGCCAACAACTTAGAAGCACAGGCCTTGGAGCCATGCCAGACAAAAAAAGTGGCGCGGGCCGCATTAAGCGAGCCCGCGCCACGATTCGAGAGAACTCAGAGTCTCTTAACTGATTATTAGAACTTCCACATCAAGTCGGCTTGGAACAGGTTGTAGGTCCGGATGTTGCCGAGTTGCAAATCCTGATTCACGTTCGGTGTAGCGAGGAGGCCATTGACGGGCATCGCATACGCATACCGTACCGTGGAAATCACACCGTCGGTCCAGTTGTGGGAGATGGAAGCAACGACACCCTGCATGTTCGTCGCCGCATTGAAGATATCCGCATCGATCAGGTTGGGATCGACCGCATAATAACCGGTGCTCTGCCAAAAGAGCTTACCATCCCAGTCACCCTTCTTCTTGGTCGCACCAACTTCGGCGCCGATTTGATAGGCAATTTGGTCGGTGAAATTCTTACCCGAGTTCAATACACCCTGATAAGAAGGTGAAGCCGTGATATTGTGATTTCCAGCCACACTACCAGCTCCCGTCACCCCGACGTTTCCGGAAGAGGCGTTATTCAAAATTCCGTTAACCGCGCCACGAGCTTGATCCGCACGTTCATTTGCCTCGACGTTATAGGCGAAGTCACTGAAGATGCGCACGGGGAGAGACCAACCTGTTGTCGTGGTCGTAAAGTCCTTAACATCCTTCGGATCTCCAGAGGTTGTCTGGTGAACGCCAGGTCCGATCATGAAATCGAATTCCATCGGAACCTCCAACACGGCCAAGTCGTTAATGCCGGTGACATTCGATGCTCCCGTAGTGGCAGTACCTCCGTTATTGGAGGCTGCACCCACTAACGGACCGTTGAAGAAGCTCGGGCTTTGACCAGCTCCATTGAGCACAATCGGATTGCTGCTATAGAGGCTCGAGACCGAGGTCGCGCCGTTCGTATTCGAACTGCCGCTATAGGTGTAGAACGAGGCAGCGCCCTTGAAGAAGGTATCCTTGTTGATGTTGTACTTGATACCGGCTTGCTCAGCGTACATGAAGATCGTGCTGGCATTGTTGCCGCCACCACCAAAGTTGTTGGCGATACCGTTACCATTTGCGGCACCGTACACGTACTGGCCGAGGGTCACGAAGGTTTCCAAACCGTTATCGAAGGTGTGGTCCCACTTTTCCGATGCACCTTCGGGATTGATATTGTCATCCCAAATCATGCTGGTCGTATAGAAAGGCTGGGGCTGCTGGCCACCAACCAAAGTGATGTCGCTCGTCGGCTTGAAGCCCAAATAAACCTGGTCGAGCGCGAGGATATTCCGGGATTTGCCGAATTCTCCACCCGCATCGCTGGCTCCGAAATTGACGTTGCCTGAACGATCATAATACGGATTGCTTGAAGCACGGACGCCGTAGAAAAAATTATCGTACAAGTCCCCCTTGACGCCGAGGCGGAGGCGATAACGGAAGCGATTCAGGGTTTGAGTGTCACCATGCGTCATCAATGCTCCACCCGGCCCCGTGTACCCGGAACCCGTAGTACCATCGCGCATTTCAAAGCGGAGACGCAGGTCGCCGTAGAAAGTGATGGATTTGATGGATGACGGCATCTGAATCTTGCTCGCGCCCGTGGCGGCATATGCCTTTTCCTCTTGCGAGGTGATGTCTTCGGCTTCCTGGTCGGAGAGCACGCCTTTTTTGACCAGCGCATCCAATAACGCGCTATCTTGAGGACTGTTCGATTGAGCATGTGCCGGAGTTGCCGGCACAAAGGCAATGGCGCACAAGGCGGCAAGCCCGAAGATATAATTTGTAAGTTTCACTTTCATTCTCCCTGGGGTTAATGGCAATTTTTCATTCCGTGTTTTGCGGGATCACTCACGCCTAACATTCAGCCTGTTGCCTCAGGCCGAGCAAAAAGGTACAAACTGATTGTGACAACATGAAGGAGGCAATGTTAATAATGCGCGACGAAATGGTTACGATTGCGCGACGACGCCGTTGATTTAGCCAACAGATTATCAGTTAACACCGAGGGAACCTGCTCTCGCACTGGCCATCATTTTTGCTTTCCCGAGTACGGACTCTCGAACCAATGTCACGGATCTAATCGAAAGAAATCTGCTTCTAGGAAAACGAAAAGTGTTCATTCTCCTGCCGAAACAGCATGGCGAAGCGATCCAAGAGAAAAAGTACAGCGGACAGTGCGATTTCACCGATCGCAATGAAGAAGGTTGATCCCCTCTTACCGTTGCACGCCTGGTACCAGCGTGATTGGGTGTGGGGATCGATCCTGATTTTCGCCGTCATTCTGGCCTATGGCCCGGTGTGGCATGCGGGATTCATCTGGGATGATGATTATCACTTAACGACCAATCCCTGTATAATCGGGCCGCTCGGGTTGAAAGAAATCTGGACGACGAGTGCCGCGCGGATTGGCCCGTTAACCTTTACCACATTTTGGGTGGAGGATGCGCTCTGGGGATTGCACCCCCTGCCCTATCATCTCGTGAATGTTTTGCTGCACGGGGCGAGTGCTATTTTGCTCTGGCGGGTTTTACTTGGGTTGCGGGTGCCGGGGGCGTGGCTGGGTGCAGCGTTGTGGGCACTCCACCCAGTGGAAGTGGAATCGGTGGCGTGGATTACCGAAATGAAGAATACGCAGTCGTGCTTATTTTACCTCTTAACGGTCCTTTTCTTTGTGAAGGCCCTTAAAGCCCGGGATTCCAATAATCGAGGAACCTGGGGCTGGAACGATGCATTAACCCTGCTCTGTGCGGCCTTGGCGATGACCAGCAAGTCGTCCACGGTGATTCTGCCGATTGTCCTTTGCCTATGCGCGTGGTGGATGGAAGGCCGCTGGAATTGGCGCAATCTGGTACGCGTAGGGCCGATCATTCTCATGTCGGTCGCCGCCTCGGCTCTATCGATTTGGACGCAAAAGCTAGAGGGAGGCATGGGCTCGTCGCTGGCGCGAAGTTGGCCGGAACGCCTGGCAACGGCAGGTGACGCGGTCTGGTTTTATTTGGGCAAACTGCTTTGGCCGCATCCGTTGATCATGGTTTATCCGCGCTGGCAGATCGACGTCAGCCAACCTCTTTCGTATCTCCCTCTGCTAGCTGTGATCATCGTCCTGTTTATTTTTTGGCTCAAGCGCGAGTCATGGTCTCGACCCTGGTTTTTCGCGTTCACTTATTTTTTGGCCGCGCTGCTTCCGGTCCTGGGATTGGTGGAGCATTCGTTTCTGCGCTATTCGTTTGTCGGGGACCATTTCCAGTATCTGGCCAGCATGGGACCACTGGCGCTGGCCGGGGCAGGACTGACCCGACTGGCTGATTTTATGGTCAAAGAAAAGTCCCAGTTGCAGGCAAGCTTTTGCGCCGGATTGCTGCTGGTTTTGGGGATGCTGAGCTGGCAGAGAGCCCGGGCCTACGAGAGTCAGGAGACACTATGGGTCGATACCGTGGCCAAAAATCCGAACTGCTGGGTGGGCTACTACAACCTCGGCGTTGTCCTTATCCAAAAAGGGCAGGTGGACGCGGCGATGGCCCGATTTCAGCAAGCCTTGGAAATTAATCCCAACGATGCCCCGAGCCATAATAACCTTGGCAATACCCTCGCACAAACGGGGCATACGGACGAAGCGATGGTTCAATTTCTGAAGGCCCTGGATATCAATCCCAATTATGCCGAGGCCCACGAAAACCTCGGCAATGCCTTCGCACAAATGGGGCATACGGACGAGGCCATCATTCACTACCAGAGAGCCCTGGATATCAATCCGAATTTTGCCGAAGCCCACTACGATCTCGGCAATCTACTCGTTCAAAAAGGGCGACTGGATGAGGCTATTGGAGAGTATCGAAAGGCCCTGGAAGCTAACGCCGCCAATGCCAGCATTCACACCAACCTCGGCATCGCTCTCGTTCAAAACGGCCAGGTGAACGAGGCCATTGCTCAGTTCCAGCAAGCCGTGCGATTGAATCCTCAGGACAGCGATGCGCAAGCCAATTTGGCCAAGGCACAAGCGATTTTAAAACGGTGAAAGTAGCCGGGAGAAACCAAGTTACAATTCCGCGTAGTCATTTTCTCGGTTTTACAGCGGAACCAAGGCGTTCTATCCTGACCGAATGTCCCGGCATGTTTTCTTTCCTTTTCTGGTCCTGACCCTGCTTTTTTTCAAGCCGGACTTTCTCCAAGCCTTCGGCGAAAATGATGGTCCGCCCATTTCGATCACCAGCCCCAATACTGATACCACCTTCCCCCATGCCGACATCAGAAATCACAAGCTGATCTGGTATAAAAATCGGAAGATGCTCGTCGCCTGCATCAGCTTCAGCGATGCCCGGCAAAACGATACAACGGCCAACGACGAGACCTACTATTTCGACCTGCCGGGCGTAACCTTCGATGAAGCGAAGGGCATTTTCACGGCCACCTCCGCGAAAGGGGAAGTGATCCCCATTGCGCATTTCAAGACAACGCTTTTTCTCAAAACCATCGAAGTGTTGCCCAACGCGAATATCCGTATCATGTGTCCCGGGGGCCTAATCACCGTCATCCTTGAGGCGATCAGCCCGAATGATCCCACCATGCGCAAGCCACCGCCAGTCACCGACCCTGACGCCACCCAAGGGATAAATTACAACAAGCTCTTCAAGTAGCCTCAAAATCTCGACATTTTCACGCTTGTACTTGGCGACCGCGCCATAGAGGAGAGAAAAATAAAGGCTTTCTTGAACCCGTCTGTTAGTGGTTCAGAAAGATGACGCAGGCGTTGTAGGTAGCATGGGCGATGATGGGGGCCATGAGAAATTTCGTCCTTTGAAAGCTCAGTGCGGTAGCGATGCCCAAACCAAAAACGGGAATTACGGCGAACGGCGGATGCACCATGGCGAAGAGCGCGGCGCTGGTCAGTACCGCCCAAAAGGGACCCGCACTGCGCCGCAGTCCTTGGAAAACAAGCCCGCGAAAAATAAACTCCTCGAAAAGCGGAGCCGCGATCACGGCCAGTCCGCAAATCCAGAGAGGGTTATCCGCTCTCCGCAACAGGGCGCTCATTTCGGCATCCTGTTTCCAGATATGCCCTTGAGGAACAAGATCGATGGCGTGAAGGTAAATGATCGCACCTAATGCCGCTGCCGATCCATACGCGAGACCGATCACGATTACTTTACCGATGGGCATGGCATTATCCGGGTCGCGGGAGAGTCCGACGCTTTGCCAAACGTGGGGAATTTTCTGTGACGTGAAAATCGATAGGCACAGAACGAAGACGAGAAAGCCAGCGATCACGTAAGCGAGGACGACCTGCATGGCCAAGGGCATCGACATGCTTTCTGAAAAGAAAAAGCCGAACAACCCCTGTAGGACAAAGAAGGCGAGCGCGGCTATCATGCCGTCGGCCAGACTTAGCGTCCGAGTTGGTTTTTCTGTCGGATCGAGCAAGTAAGGCGAAATATCCTTTACCTTTTGCCACAGCGCATACGCCAGAAGGGTTGAAAGAACAATTTGCGCGAACTTGCTCCAGATCGAAGGCGTGTAAATCGCTACGGAATACATGGCTACAAGAATCATGTAGAGATAAACCATCTCGGGTCGGAAGCGGGCGCGAACTTCCGTTTCCAACGTATTGGTGCCCATGATTCCGATTCCCGCCGCGATGAACGCATAGAGGCCAACGCCATAGAGGGCCAGAAAAGCATCCAGCAGAGCGCTCGCGTGCAAATGGTGATTGAAGTAGGCGAGGATGAGCAAGATGGCCCCGGCATAAAACAAGGCGAAGACGGCCCAGACCTGGGTCTTTTCGACGAGGATCGAACTGATCTCACGCGGAAATGTCATCAACTGCCAGAGGGTCTTATTCTCGCGGCTGAGAACCGGCATGGCACTGCTCATGAGGACATAAGAGCCAATGACAAATGCCATGGTGGCTGCATGGTGAAAATTGCCTGTGGCCGACGCGACCATGCTCGAATTTACGAGGAAATAATAAGCCACGACGATCAAGGGACTGACCAGTACCTGAACGAGAAGATTGCGGTCGCGACGAAGGAGAATCATCTCGTTGGCCGCGATTCCCCGCAGCCATCCAGTGGACGAGGTCTCGGCTGGTTGTTGTCGGACACCTTGATAGGGTCCCGACGATTTAAGCAGCCCCTCCCGAATTAAAAACTCGGCGAAGAACAGCGCGAGGGCAGCGGTTCCAACGGCAATCATCACCATGAGGGCATATACGCTCATCGCTTCGACGGGAGTACCCGTCGGAGAACCGAGGAGGAGATAAAATGAGAGAGGATTCCATGCGAAGGACGCTGGAAGTGCCTTTGCGTACCCCACGAGAAAGGCCTCGAGCGGTTGCGAAAAGAGGCTGGCAAGATAAAGGAGCAGGCCGATTGTTCCCAGAACGGTAAACAAGGCTTGCAGGTTCTTCAGTTGCGACAGGCTCAGGAACTTCCGCAATAGCACTTCGAGCAGCATCGTCACCGAACCGGCAAGCACGGACAGGTAAAGAGTTGCAATGAGACCCAGGGGAATGGACATAAGGCCGCTTCCGCCCGTGAAGTAGACCATGATCAAAAACGGAAAAATGAACATCCACACCGGCGGATTGAACAACGAATAGACGAAGAGCCTGGAAGCCAGCAATGCGCGCGTGGAAATGGGGAAACCGTAGAGCCATTCGAAGCTCCACTCGACCTGTCCCAGGTCCTTGTTATTCATGCCGAGCCATAGACAAATAAACATGGGGACGAAGACGAGAACCAGCAGGCCGAGCGTGTTCTGGTAGGTCAACGCCGGGCCATCCTTCCGAGGCCAAGTGTGACCACCGGAATACAGTTGGCTGCCGAATTCGACGGAGAAAGCTTCCGCACCGCGTTGGTTGAAGGCCTCGTGCATGCGTTGCACTTTTGCCGACTCCTCATCCTCAGACAGGTTTTCGCGACTTACTTCTCCCTGGAAAACCTGGTCGAGATAGCGATCCCATAGTCCTTCATATTTTTGACGTTCGTCTATGTCGGTGGTTTGCCTTACCTGTTTTATCGAGACTTCGGCCTCGACCAACTTTCGATGGGTGTAGGAACTGACGGCAATTTTATTGGCCGGTGTATGAACGTTGTTTGCAAAAGCCGCCAGCCTGCCCAGGCCTTGGGAGGCAAGGTTAAATCCATTGAAGAGCAGAATGCCCATAAGGAAGAGGCTGTAGATGCCTCGACCGGTCGATTTGGACGCAGTTCCTGTTCGTTTCGTCGGATCGCTTTTCTTCCGTCCGAGTTGAACACTTTGCCACCGGTTAATCTGACGGCGAACAGCCAGCCATCCCATGAGGCGCAAAGCCTGCATGAACGAAACCGGTTGCGAATCGATCATGGGACGGGACCTGAGTTCGATTCGCCAGCCACAGAAAAGAAAATTTCTTCCAAGGTGCTATCGCTGGAGAGCCGGGCGCGCAACTGTTCCAGGGTCCCATGGGCAGCAAGACGACCCTTCGCGACAATCGCGATCTGACTGCAAAGCTTCTCTGCCTGATCGAGCAGATGGGTGCTAAAGAAGACCGTTTTGCCTGCCGCAGCTTTCTCGCGAATCAATTCATGCAGGACGCGGGTCGCGAACGGATCGAGTCCATTTGTCGGCTCGTCCAGAATCAGCAAAGCAGGGTCATGCAACATGGCGCAGACCAGGGCGAGTTTCTTCTTCATGCCCTTGGAATAATTCACGGCGAACTCTTCCAAGGCGTCGTTCAGCTCCAGACGCTTGACGAGGTCCACAGTCCGCTCGGTAATTTGCTCTTGGCTCAGGCCGTGCATTTCTCCGGAAAACCGGATGATTTCGCTTCCCCGCAAGTAATCATAGAAGACCGGCTCATCGGGCAAATATCCAACGCGCCGCTTTACTTCCACCCGGTCCTGGAAGCAGTCCAGCCCGTCGATCCGGGCTGTCCCCGACGTCGGCACCAAAATGCCCATCAGCATTCGGATCGTTGTCGTCTTTCCCGCACCATTGGGACCAAGAAGGGCGAATATTGTGCCAGATGATACCAACAGCGAGACATCTTTTACGGCTTCAAAGGAGCCATACACCTTGGATAGGTTGGCGATCTCAACAAGTGGAGCTCCATGCATCAGTTGAGCTATAGGTGGCACCTTATCACCGTCAAGGTGGATAAGGTCAGGACGAGACATTAAACCTGAGGAACGAGGGATACCGACCTTAATCGAATAGTGCCTGGATCGTGAGGTTTTGGGCGCTTAAGCGGTCGGCCATCGTCCAGATGATATAGTGGGTAAAGGCCAGCGCCAGCGAGGGCTCCTCAATTTCCATTTTCTTCAATTGGGCGGAGGTCAGGCGATAGGCGACACCTTCTTCCTCGGCCATGACCGAAGCCGTGCGCTGCCGTTGCACGAAAAGACCGATTTCACCCACCACGGTGCCTGCATGGAGGGTGCGCACCCGCATCTGGCGACCATTGTCGAGTTCAACATGGACCTGGACGCGCCCCGATTCAATGAAGTAGAGATCGGAGTCGATATCTCCCTGTTTCATAAGCTGCTGGTCCTTTGCCATCTCGATTCGCTCCAGATAACGAAAGAGGGGAGTGATATCGATGGGCCACGAGTAGGCGTTGTTGAGAATTTGCTGCAGGCTGTCGGGCAGTTTCTGAAGCCGGGCCGATTCGTCTTCGAGAATCTGGTCTTCACACCATTCGAGTCCGTGATCAAAATCGGGAAAAGCCCGCAGATTGGGGACTTCGTAGAAACCCATTCCATCGTGTTCAAAATGATGGGCAAGCTCCTCCGACATTGAGGTGACGACCAGGGTGAAATCCTCCCGGATCGCGAGGCGTATCAACTTGCGCATGCTGACCAGGGCGGAGGCGTCCATCCCGCTCACGTGTTGAAAATCGAGGATGACATATCGAAGCTGGGGGAGTTTTGAATCATGGTAGCGCTGAAAAATCCGGTTCAGGAGATTATTGGCGCTGCCAAAAAAGATGTACCCGGCCAACCGCAGGATATGGATTTCCTCCCCGTGAGTCCGCAGGAGTTCTTTTTGGGGCGGCCAGCGATCCACCGTGCTATGGCAATTGACGCCCGAAAAAGCGGCTTTCACAATCGTGATGCTGCTGTATTTGACGACGAAGAAAACGGTCGCGATGAGTATGCCCGCGCCCACACCTTCCAAGTAGCCGAACAGGGTAACAATAATGAGAATGACCTGGACCAGGAGATAATCTTCCGTCGCGAGTTCAAAGAAGGCATCCCAGACCCATTCGACGAGAAATTCGATTCCATGGAACATGAGAATGCCACCCAGCACAAAACGCGGAATGCAGCCCAGCAAACCGGTACCGAACCAGAGAATCAGCGCACAGATGATGGCCGAGAAGAGCCCAACCAACCGGGACGGCGCCCCCATTTCAGCGGCGAGCTTGGAAAGACTCAGCGATTGGCAACTCGCCATGCCGCCCCCCAGGCTGCCCGCGAGATTGGTCAGGCCGGCAGCCCTCAACTCCTGGTTCAAGTCGATATCCCGGTCCACCGCGAGTTCCAGTGCCGTGGTATTCAGCAGGATGGAGATGAGCACCGTGAGCAGGATGGCGACCATGCTTCCCGATTGAAGCAGGATCGCACCCCAGTTGGCGTGGCCCAACCAGGAGACCATCTGCAGGGGACGAAAGGTTTCGCTGGTGTCCACTTCCAACAACCAGCCTTTTTCCCGCGCTGCCATCACGGAAATGCCGCCGAAATAAAGCCAGATAAAAAAGCCAATCATCGCGAGGACGATGAGAAACGGCAGCGTCAGGTAATGTTTGATCCGGCGTGAGACGCTGTAGAGGAGTACGCCAAAAATGGCTGCCGGCATCCAGGTCAACATGACATCCCACGAAAAGAAATCGCCCATGTTATCGAGGCTCGAGTACTTCTCATTCATGACGTGACAAGAACCGATCACGAGGAGCCAGCCTGTTCCGGCCAGAAATCCCCCTATTACCGGATGAGGGAAAAAGCGGACGATATTTCCCAGGTGGAACTGGCCGAGGAGATAACACGTTAGTCCTGCCAGCAGGGAGCTTAAGGCGATCGCCGCCAGCACCGTCATGGCCACGTCCTGAGGAGGGGCGGAGGCCCCCATGGTATGGATGATCAGGGCCGCCATGAGTGCCAGAATGGGAGCGACGCGGTCCTCCGGGATGGCGATCATTCCGGGAAAGGAGCTGAAGAAAACCATTCCGAGCCCCGCCACAATGGCCGTAAAGACCATGAGCTCGCTGCCATAACTCATCCAATCATTGATGGGCCGAACGAAGATGAGGGCAGCAAACGAAACCGCGATGGTCACCGTCATCAGGGCGATGACTATTCCCGCGAAGAAAGCAGGAAAGAGGTGACGCGGCTGAAGTTCGTGTCGAATTGCCTTGAGCCGGAGCGAAACGGACGCGGGTAAAGTCATGAAAGATCTATTCATCGCGCTTTCATTAACTTCGAAATCCGCCGATAGACAGGTCCCAATAAGCAGGTCTCATACCCGTGTTTTGCACTATTAGATACATTGTGAATGGGCAAACTGTGATGATTAGTTTCGACGGACTATTCCTTGTCCCTTGATCGATTAACACAAAATAAACATAAAATTCTGGAACCTTACTTAAGCTAACTCTTGTTACGTTATTACCGTCAGCGATTGACTCTTTCTTTAAAGTGGAACCGCTATCCGATGAATTCCCCGGAGGATGCGATCGATTTCTGCTCATGCCTAATCTGGTTCTCCCTGATTTACTTCAGGCTTCACCAGCAAAACTCATATCGCTTCTTGGGATCGGAACGGCCAAAAAAATTAATTGACCCGAGTCGGTTTTGATCGAGTATCAATTGCAATCTCATTTAGGAGAGCTGCTTATGAACAAACTATGTCTGTGGCTACTAGTAGTTGTTATTTCGATTTATTCATCGAGCCTTTTTGCTCAGGACGATCCTTCCTATTTTCACTACAAGGATTATCCCACACCTCACGGCACAACGCAGACAGCCCCGGGGACGCCGACTTATACTTATCCCTCTTCGTACACGTTTAAGAATTTTGCAACATCCCAGAGTTCTTCGCCGGCGCCCGCTAATTCAGCGCCGCAGGCGAGTTCAACTCCGAAACAAAAGTGACGTTTCGTTAGCCCGTTTCCGCCAAAAAAGAGACCGGGCAGCAACTCAGACGAGAGTCACCGCCCGGTCAGGGGAGGAATGAATGAACTTACGAAGAGATAGACCCAGCGGGGTTCGCTATGTTCAAGCGGGTGTCATTACAAACACGCAACCAGGCGCGCTGCTTCCCTCTGCAAAAAAATTGTGAAGAAACCAGTCCCGCCAGCGTCTCAAGGCTAAGTGTTAAATCTATTTTGCCTCATAAGCGCAACGGACTGAACGCCAGTAACAGTGTACTCTTGAATATCCTCCCACCACCTGCTAACCTGCCAAAAGCTCGATATACCCCTATGAAAATCCGGCACCTCGTCATCCTGGCTCTTTGTCTCGCTGGTCTTAGCTTCGCTACCCCGGCTCAAGCACAATATCGTGGGGGTTACGTTAGCGGGTATCACGGAGGTTATGTTGGCGGATACCATGGTGGTTATGTGAACTATGGTTACCGTCCTTATGCCTATGGTTACGGTTACCGTCCTTATGGGTACTATCCTTACGGCTGCTACGGTGGTGGCTTTTACGGCGGAAATAACACCGTTGGCATCTTGTTCGGTGCGGCCTCCATCGTGAATGCCATCGGAGGAGCCGTTGCCGCCAACAACAACCAGCCTTGGAACGCACCAGTCCAGCAAGAATCTCCCGCTCCCGCGCAGCAGGCCCCTACCCATGTCACTGTTGTAAATCAGATTCCCGCGACACACTCGGAAAGCAACACGAGCGCAAACTCCAAGCCCCTCCCCCACGGATACATCACGGACCAGGGCACGATCCGTTCTCCGTGGTCGAATTCCCAGGTTCCTGCCAGCGGGGTGACCAGCGGCACCGTCCTCTTCGATGCCTTCACCGGCCAGCGTTACGCCGCTCCTTAAGTTGCTTAGGCCACTTCCCTGCGATGCTCATTAGCGGATTGCATTTCCGCCGCGATCACAATATTTTTCGTCCATGAACATAACTCGCCTTCCCAGTCTTTTGATTCTTGCGATCATCGGGATCGCTTTCAGTTATTCACCGGCATTCGGCGATGCTACCGCCTCAGCTTCGTTCGCGGACATCCATAAAGTCCTGCTTCAAGCCGTGGGCGACCAAGACGCCACGCCGACTGTCGCCCAACAAACTGAATTATTGAACAAGGCCCTCAAGATGCTCTCTGAAATTCCGCGCGGCGGTTATCACGGCCAGTTGAAAGGCGCGAAACAATCAATCGAGACCGCGCTAAGCGAACTTTCCACCGGCGACACCCTTCACGCAAAAAACGATATTCTTAGCGCGGACGATGCGATCAAATCGCTCATGTAATCCGAATCGTTCAAGGTAATGGGACGCTTAAGCGTGTCCTGAGACCTCATGAATCGCCTCGATGCTCGCGGTTTTATAGAGCATGCCGAGCGTCGGCACATTGAAGCAGGCCTCGGCGAAGATTTGTGCGGAAGAGCCCGTGAGCATCGCCATCAGGCCGATGTGAACGATCTCCGTGGCCAGTTCTCCCATTACATGCACGCCGACCAATTTCAAGTTATCGCGCCGGAAAAGCAGCTTGAGGAAGCCATCCTGGTCTCCAATGATCCGGCCTCGCGCATTGGCATCGTACCGGGTGCGCCCGACCACGTAGTCGATGCCCTGCGTCTTGAGCGACTCTTCCGTTTCGCCGATCATGCTGACTTCCGGAATGGTGTAGATTCCGTTGGGTAAAAGCGGAGAGATTTTGCTCTCTCCCCCGCCCAACGCATGATCCACCGCGCGGCGGGCCTGCTCCATGCTGGTCGAGGCCAGGGCCGGAAATCCAATCACGTCACCTGCGGCGTAGATATGCGGGACGTTCGTGCGAAACTGATCATCGACTGCGATAATCCCGCGCTTGCCAGTAGCCACACCCGCCGCTGGCAAGTTCAGCATCTCCGTGTTGCTTTGTCTTCCCGCGGCCACCAGCACCGCATCCACCGTCAACGATGTGCCGGAAGCGAAGCTGAGCATCACTTCGCCGGAAGGCAGCACTTCGCATTTCTCAACCTTTTCGTTCCAGTGGAAAGTAATGCCCGTGCGTTCCATCGCAGTGGCCAGCGCCAGCGAAACTTCGTGATCGAGAAAGGGCAAAAGCTTGTCCCGTCCGTCAACGATATGGACCTTGGCCCCGAGGGCGGCGAATGTGCAGCCGTACTCGCTGCCAATCACGCCGGAACCGATGGCCGCCATCGTCTTGGGAATGCGATCCAGCTTCAGGATCGTGTCGGAATCGTAAACCTCGCCCTTGCCGAATGGAAAGAGGTCGGGCCGCACAGGTGAAGACCCTGTTGCAATTAGGATGTTTTCACCGCGGAGAATGATGGGCTCACCGGCGATGGATGAATCGCCACCAGGGATGGGAAGAACGCTGATCGTATGCGGATCGACGAAGGAAGCGGTACCAAAGAAAACATCGGCTTTCTGCATTTCGAGGCGCTTCAAGAGAGCAGTGTTGAAACCGGCTCGAACGCTCTGTTCGTGGCCGAGAAAATCGGAAATGTTTACCTCTCGCCGCAAGGAGAGGTCCACTCCGTAGAGGTTGCGGGATTTCAAACCGGACAGGGCCAGGGCCGTTTCGCGAAGTGTCTTACTCGGGACCGTACCGGTATTGACACCGGCCCCTCCCAGATCCAGATGGCAATTGACCAAGGCAACCGTTTTGTGGAGCACCCGGGCACTCGAAGCGGCAATCAGGCCAGCCGGACCACCACCGATAATAACCAGATCATATTTTTTAGTTTCGTTCGGCATAAGGTATTACCCCCATGTTAGCACAGCCGGAACTTAATCAATCTTTCATGAAGAATTTTTGTTGAAGCTGGCATCAACTCTTTTAGGCGACTTCAGAAAACGGCATCCCCGGCATTGCCCGCGCCTTGACTTCCGATTGCGCTTAAATGAGGCTCGCTGTTGGGGGAACACCGTTTAATTCGTCCCGACCCATAAATTTCATGAAATTCGTCCTACTCGCCTGCCTGGCACTTTTTTATTCCTCCGCTTTCGGCGATACGCCGGACATCAGCATTCCGGAGCGCTATATACCGATAATCAAGTCCACCGATTGCGTGGACGTTTCCGGTACGAACGATTTGGGCGGAGCCGAAAACTTTACCATTCACAACGCCAAGGCTATCAGCCAGTTCGTCCAGTTCCTGACTGCGGAACGCTACAATGCCGTGCCCAAAAACCTCAAACCCGATTTCAAGTCCATGTCTTCCTACAAAGTCACCCTGTCCGCCAAGGGATTGACTGTGCTCGAATTCCAGATGATCGCGGATTCCATCCTGGATATTCCAAACGAAACCTCGTTCTACATGGAGTCCGACCGGCATTCGGACAATCTCATGGCACCCCTCTTGAGACTGCGTTGAGCGCTGGGATATAAACCAAACCGGTAAATTTCCAGTAGACTACCCTCGCTGTTCCCATTCCCGCCAAAAAAAAGACCGGGCAGCAACTCGACAAGAGTCACCACCCGGTCAGGGGAGGAATGAATGAACTTACAAAGGGATAGACCCGCCAGAGGGATCAATGTTCAACCTATTGTGATTACACCTGCGTAATGGGAGAAATTGCGACGCTCACCACGCTTTTTACCTTTGGTTTTCAATCATGCCTGTTTGCGGTTGAAGGACTTGGAACCGGTAGATGCGTCGATCAACCCGACTAAATGACGGAACTTGCTCACGAAACAATTTCGCGCTCGCTCTGGTTAAAAGCGGATTGCTTTGCTAAAGTTGTCCGTTAAACAGGTGCCCGTCATTTTACCTGCACTGCCATGAGTGATATTGTCATCCAAGTGGAGAACCTCTCCAAGCGTTACGTTCTCTCCCATCAATCCAAGCGGAACGGGGGCTCGGACCGTATCAGTGACGTGTTGACCCGGGCCGTACAAGCGCCCTTCCGGCGCCTGCAGGGGCTACATGATCTTGAGCCAGACCAGGAGGAATTCTGGGCACTGAAGGATGTTTCCTTCGAAGTGAAACAGGGCGAAGTGATCGGAATCATCGGGCGGAACGGTGCGGGCAAGTCGACCCTGTTAAAAATCCTGAGCCGAATCACCGAACCGACTACGGGGCGCGTTGTCATCAACGGACGCGTCGCCAGCCTGCTCGAGGTTGGCACCGGGTTCCATCCCGAGCTGACCGGTCGCGAAAACGTCTACCTGAACGGCGCCATCCTTGGCTTGAGACAGGCGGAAATTAAAAAGGTGTTCGACGAAATCGTCGCCTTTGCGGAGGTGGAAAAATTTCTCGACACGCCGGTGAAACATTATTCCAGCGGGATGTATGTGCGACTCGCCTTCGCCGTGGCTGCGCATCTGGAACCTGAAATTCTAATCGTGGATGAAGTGCTCGCAGTAGGAGACGCGCAATTTCAGAAAAAGTGCCTGGGGAAGATGAGTGAGGTCGCCAAAGGAGGGCGGACGGTGCTGTTTGTCAGCCATCAGATTAACGCGATTGAGAATCTGTGTGATAGAGGAATTTTACTAGAACTGGGAAAAATAGACTGTGATGCCCCTATAGACGTAACGATAAATCGTTATATGGGCGATCAGTCTAAGGGGACAACCAGTTGGAGCTATACTAAGGAGCGATTCTCGGATGAACCCGCGTTCACCCCTCTTAAATTTGAATTAGTCGATAAAGCGCTGATGGTTCTAAATGGAACCGTGAGTGCGGACGTTGAGATCGGAGTGCTAATCGAGGGCGAGGTAACAATAGCTAATCCTATGTTGACAGTTGGTTTTGCGCTATATACCACACAGAATCAACTTCTATGGTGGTCTCTTCAAACGGATACAGAAACTTCTCAGTGGCCAAGTTTAAAAGTGGGGAGGAATAGATTAATCTGCTGGATACCGCCCCATCTGTTAAACGAAGGCAGCTACCGTTGCGAACTTATCGTTAGCATTCACTTTGCAAAATGGGTTAGTCAGCCCTTGGTTAATGCTCCCGCGTTACGGTTCGATGTTCGGGGAGAATTAAGTGAATCGCCTTATTGGATAAATGCCCGTCCCGGCCTGATGGCCCCGATACTCAAATTTCATAAAATCTAAAATATATGGGATACATTCGAATGGGAGTGCCAAAAGATTTGGTAATTAAGCTCTTGATGGTCCAACCTACACCTAATTTTGTTGAAACCGGCACGTTTAAGGGTGATACAACTTTCTGGGCTGCCAAGCATTTTCATAAGGTTATAACAATTGAACTAAACTCAGAACTTAGTCGTCAAGTATCTCAAAGACTAGATTGCCCTAGGAACATCGAGTTTTTAATCGGCGACAGCTCGGAACTAATGTCTAGAGTAGTTGATCAACTTGAAGGATCAGCCGTATTTTGGCTTGATGGCCACTACTCCGGCCCGGGAACGGCTGGAGTATCCAACGAATGTCCGATCCTGGCTGAATTGAAAGCATTGCGCTCTGCTATAAATCCTATCATTTTAATAGACGATGCTCGATGTTTTCTCGGCCCTCCTCCTCCTCCCCACAATCCGGAGCATTGGGTTAGTATCGACAGACTTTTTGCTTATATCTTTTCTCTATTTCCGGAGCATACCACCACCATCCATGATGATGTAATCATTTCAGTGCCAAACAAATTGAAGCAAATTTTGGATGCTGATTGGATGGACCATTTTAATGAACGGTTTAGCCAAGCTATTCCTACAAAACGTTCGCTTTTCGGGAGCATGGCACGGTTTTGGCAATAAAAATGCCCGTATGTATTTTAAAGCCAAAAACTGACTTACGAGCACTTCAAGAAAACAAAACTAATTTCTCAGCGGCTGGGCTGCGGTTGCTTTGGGTTTCGGAAATTTGATGAATTAAACTAAGCTCGTGCTAAATCGACAGGAAATCTCTTTTATAATATGGTCATTGTTCGTTTGATGGGCGGTTTGGGAAACCAGCTTTTCCAATATGCAGCTGGCCGAGCCCTTTCCCTCCGGCTGAATGCTTCTCTTAAGTTAGATACTTCTTATTACAAGGCGGTTCCTAATCGTAATAATCTTCTGCGCCATTTTAACATCAAAGCGAAGTCGATTACGCCCTTCTACGATGAGATGCTTGTCTATTTGCCTCGCCAATATCGTTATCGTGCGTCCGATCTACTTCGTAGAAGTGGCTTCCCTTTCGGGAAAATCGCCCTTTACGATTCTAAAGAAACCAGTACGGAACTTCCTTCGGGAATGGTCATGTTTAATGACAAAATCTCAAGTTTTGAAGAAAGATTTCTTTCTATAAAAGGTGATATTTATCTTAATGGATTCTGGGTTTCCGAACGCTACTTTGCGCACATTGCCGACCAGATACGTGAGGAGTTAACGCTCCGTTTCGCACCCAATACGCAAAACAGGAATCTTCTCAACCAGATCCACTCTGTTGAAGCCGTTGCTCTTCATGTACGCCGAGGGGATTACCTATTATATCCAGCGGTTGGCGGGCTGGGGCCTTGTGATCTTGATTATTATCATCGAGCTGTAGCTTCGCTTATGCTAGAGGTCAACAATCCGCATTTTTTTATTTTTTCTGATGCCCCGGAGTGGACACGTAATAACATAAAATTGGATGCTCCTTGCACTTATATCCAGCATAACGTTGGAAAGCATGATTTCGAGGATCTGCGCCTGATGAGCCATTGCAAACACTTTATCATCGCCAACAGCACATTTAGCTGGTGGGGTGCTTGGCTTGGTAAGTACCCTTACAAAAGGATTTTTTGTCCGCAAAAATGGTGGGGGGATCCCAACCGATCAACGCTTGATTTGATACCGGAGCGCTGGGTTCGAATATAATTTTTGAAAATAAGACATGAAAAAGGTTATCGATATCATTCCGTCACGTCTTAGGACCAGACTAAGGCCTTTGCTGGAAAATCTATCGCTATTAACGCCTCTGAATCCAATCACTCCTGAACAAATTCTTCTCACAGCATATAAACGCATCGGCATACTTAACTACGAAACAGATAAGCTGAGTGGTGAAGACTTTTTATTGCGTCAGATTATCCCCAAATTGTTAAAAAATCGAAAACCAATTTGTTTTGATGTGGGCGCAAATCTTGGAGACTATACATCAAAACTTCTTAAGGCTCTTCCGTCTGCTGAGGTTCACGCTTTCGAGCCAGCTTTAGAAACATATTCGAAATTAATCAATAATATTCAAGGAAAGAACGTCCATTTCGTTGCCAAGGGATTAAGCGACCACGCTGGCACCGAGAGCTTCTTTGATTATGGAGATTCACCTGCGTCAACGCACGCTTCATTGTATAAAGAGGTTTTTACTTTGCTCCATCAACCAACTAAAATCAGAAGCTTTGATGTGGAGATGACTACGATCGATTTGTACTGCAAGTCGAAGCAAATTAAACTTATTGATTTCATCAAAATTGACACCGAAGGAAATGAACTGACTGTACTTAAAGGGGCAGAAAGCCTGATATCAGCCGGAGGGCTTCCAATTATACAGTTCGAGTTTAATGAGATGAATATTATTTCAAGATCCTTTCTAAAGGACTTCTATGGATTTCTAGATGGATATTCTTTTTTTCGTCTAATGCCAAACGGTTTGTTACCCTTAGGGCCATATACTTCACGCAACGAAATATTCGCCTTTCAAAACATCCTCGCCATTAGAAAGGACGTTTGCTCGTCTTCCGATCTAACATCTTTTAGCATAATTGCTCACTAGTTACATTGCAGTGTACAAACTATCGAAACGAAGTGAGTCAATCGCGATAATCAGATTAAGAAGGGCTTCATGACAAAACCTCCCGTCGCATTCTTTGGCTTCAATCGCCCCGATTGCACCAAAATCGTATTCGAAGCGATTCGGTCTTACAGTCCTGAAAAGCTATTCCTCGTGGCGGACGGCCCCAGGTCGGACGTTCCCACGGACATGGCTCGTTGCGAATCGGTCCGCGAAATTATGCAAGCAGTCGATTGGCCCTGCGAAGTGCATCTTAACTTCAGCGAACAAAATATGGGTTGCAGAAATCGGATGTCCTCAGGAATCGACTGGGTCTTCTCCCAAGTCGAGGAGGCAATTTTCCTCGAAGATGACTGCGTGCCCTGCCCCGACTTCTTCACTTTTTGTACCGAAATGCTGACCTATTATCGGGACAACCCTAAGGTCATGCATATCGGGGGTGCAAACTTTCAAAAAGGGCGTATTCGCGGTGATGGAAGCTATTATTTCTCAGTTTATCCCCATGTTTGGGGATGGGCATCTTGGCGAAGAGCCTGGCAATTTTATGACTCAAAAATGCAATTATGGCCTCAAGCAAAAGAAGCAAAATGGATTGCAAAGGTCTTTTCAACCCGACTTGAGAGCGAATATTGGGAAAGCATGCTTGAAGGGGCTTATTCTGGAACAATTAACACGTGGTGCTTCCCGTGGGCTTATACCTGCTGGCGGAAAAATAGCATGTCAATCATACCCAATGTGAATCTGATTACCAATATTGGTGCCGGTCCGGACGCTACTCACACGAAGGGAGATGTTTCTTCACTGGCCCTTCCCACGGGAAAATTGGGACATCTGTACCACCCTCGGAAGATTTCGATGAATCACGCCGCCGACCGTTTCACTTTTGAAACGCACTATGGTGGAGAAGAGAAGAACCGAATCAAAATAAGCATCGCTTGGATTCGATCAAAACTATCTTCGCTCAGGTTTCTCGTAAAAAAAGCCGTTTCGTAGTCATGAACTCGTGTCCGATATGCGATGGTCCAACCCGCGAGCACGCCAGTGCGACCATTCGAGGTCAATACCCTGCTTTATTTCTAAGGTGCCGGAATTGCGACTTCATCTTCATTCCCAATCCAACATGGCTTTCCGAAGCTTATGCTGATCCCATCAATCAATCGGACACAGGCTACGTCTGGCGAAATCTTTGGGCGCGAGACCGGGTGAGTGAACTAGTGGAATCCTTTCTCAATCCTGATGGGGTATTTCTGGACTACGCCGCAGGCTATGGCCTTTTTGTGCGACTTATGCGTGACATGGGTTATGACTTCCGTTGGTCTGATCTCTACTGCCAGAACCTTTTTGCGCGTGGATTTGAAGCGCCTGCTCCGTTGTCCGGCACTTTTGAAGCGATCACCGCTTTTGAGGTCTTCGAGCACCTAACCCATCCGAGGGTAGAAATACAGAAATTATCTACACATACATCATGCCTGATTTTCAGCACGATGCTCGTTCCCGATTCGATCCCTCAGACGGGGGATTGGTGGTATTATGGTCTCGAGCATGGGCAACACGTCTCTTTCTATACTCGCAAAAGCTTGGAGATTCTGGCCAACGAGTTCAATTATCGCTTGAGTAGTGACGGTTCAAGTCTGCATGTTTTTTCACGCAAAGCCTTTGATCTCAAAGCGCTTTCGGATTCCAATAGCCTTTGGCAAAGATTATGGGGAAGGAAGAAAAAGAAGATATCTCGAGGATCTCTGACAGTTCGGGATCACGACTTCATTGTTGAGAAACTGACTGAGGAAAAAGACAAAGACGTGAAACGAGATGAATCATGACGGCAAAAAAACCAAGAATCATTCTCGACGGCTTTTTCTTTCAGGTCGCCAAGACGGGGATCGCGCGACTTTGGAAATCCTATCTCGAACAATGGGCTGGAACTGATCTTGCAGTACACCTGATTGTGCTGGACCGTAATCATTCGGCTCCGCGGATTCCAGGTATCTCCTATCTCGACGTACCAGAATTCGATTGGAATTTCTGCGGGAGAGAGATGCTGCAAATCGAGGACTGGTGTCAAGAGTTGCGAGCTGATGTTTTCATCTCCACCTTCTATTCGAGCCCAATTAAAACAACCTCGGTCATGATGGTCCACGATATGATTATGGAGTTGAACTCGGATGGAACCATGGACGGATTGGGTCAGGAGGAGAAATCGCTGGCGATTCTCCAAGCGAGTCATTTCGTGGCGATTTCCCACAATACCTCAACCGATCTTCGCGCCTGTTATCCTTATTTAACTGAAAAGGATGTTTCCGTAGTGCCTAGCGGAGTCGACCCCATTTTCCAGCCAGCGGAACCAGATAGAATTACAACGACAAAAGAAAAATATGGACTGAAGAAGCCCTATTTTCTCCTTGTTGGCACTCGTAAAGGGTTTCGCGGCTACAAAAACGCGATCTTTCTTGTCCGGACACTGGATCGAATGAAACAAGCCGCCGATTTTGAAGTGGTCTGCGTGGGCGGGGAGCCCGCCCTGGAAGAACTGGCTACCTTTAAAAATATCTCGGTGCGTCTCTTGCCCCATGTTTCCGACGACGACCTGATCGCTCTTTACTCGGGAGCGGAAGCCCTGGTTTACCCGTCACGCTGGGAAGGATTCGGACTGCCTATCATCGAAGCGATGGCGTGTGGATGTCCTGTGATTACCTGCCCGAACGGCTCCATTCCTGAGGTGGCGGGCGACGCTGCGCTTTTCGTTGGCAGTGACGATGTCACCGGACTTGAGGCTGCCCTGCTCAGGGTGGGAGATCCACTCGTGCGATCTCAGATGAAGTCCAAGGGCATTGCACGGTCTCTTCTTTTCTCATGGAAAAGGGCAGCGGACCGATTGGCGGAAATTTTATTGCAAGCGGCTAGCCTCCCCGAAAAATCGGCTAAAGAAGTTCGCATATGGCAAGAGTTTCGCGAGCATCAGCAACGACTCGCTCCATTAGTCGATCTTGGCCGGAAGGTTTCCCCCAGACAACTCAAACTTAGACTCGGTAATTATTCTTTGGAAATAGGGGTGTTTCGAAGTTGAATGCTGTCAGGCCAGAAAGGCCAAGGATATCTCCATGACACTTTCTCCCACTTTCCTCATCTACCGCACCGGCTTTGCGCCTACGAATGGCACCTCTGTGCAGATGCAGCGCATGTTCGGAAGCGCTGATGAAAGCCTGGTGCATCTCATGTGGGACCAGCGGGAAGCTGGAGATCAATCCATTCGCTGGGTAATCAACACTGATGACGGCGATTTCGGACTCTACTGGAAATTTCCTTTCATCCGGCTGGGGCGAATCTTGCGAAACCTAAAAGAATCGTTTTTTCACCCTTGGTGGAAGTCGGGGCAATTGAATTCTTCACGATTGAGAAAAGCAATGGCCCTCGTTCCCCTTCGTCCGCGCCAAGCCTACATCAACTTCTTCAACGAGGCGGATGCCGCCCGGGCTTGCGAGCTCTGGAAGGCGACTGGGTGTCCGCCCTTTGTCCTGCACATCCTGGATATTTTTGATTCTGAGCTTTCCGAGACCTGCACCCCAAACATAACTTTCCTCGCCCGGAACGCGAATCACGTTCTCTGCCTAAACCGACTGATCGAGCGCGAAATGCAGCGGATTGGAGCTGTTGAAACGAGTCTGTTCTCTCTATGCTCAGACTTGGAGCCTATCCCACGCGGAAAAAGTCCTTCCGCTCCCCTAAAAATTATTATTAGCGGTGCTCTTTATTCCAATTTCAATGTTGAAAATAAAGCAATGAATCTGCTGCTCGAAGCTTGGCCCCAAGTGGCGCGCGCGTTCCCCGGAGCAGAACTTCATTATTCCGGTGCCGCCAGCTGGGGTTTGCCGGAGGAACTACGCCCCTACATACGCGACCATGGCTTGCTCGATACAGCAGCCTACCGGAAACTTCTGCGCTCGTGTCATATGGCTTATGTACCGGTGTCGCACTTGCAGCACACAACTCTTCGATATTCGTTTCCGTCACGCATTCCTGATTATCTGGTATGCGGACTGCCCGTCATTGCCTGCACTGGTGAAAACACCGGCATCCATGAGTTTTTTCAAACAACCCCGCATGAATGCACTCGACTGGTCTCCACGGCAGAAGACTTTCTCGCCACGGTACAGGAGTTTGCCAACGACTCGACGGATTGGGAAAAGGCTTCTCGTGCCGCCACGGACTACGCGAAAGAGGCCTTCGCCGTCGAATCTGCGCGCAAAATTCTTTTCAACTATTTGAATGCGGCTGGAGATCTGCGAGAAATCGGGATGAAAAACTGATATACCATGAACTTGACGGTTAGCTTCCTCATTAATAATTACAACTATGGTCGCTTTCTCAGGCAGGCCATCGACAGCGCTTTGGCTCAGACCTATCCGCATTGTGAGGTAGTGGTCGTGGATGACGGGTCCACGGATGATTCTCCGGGTATTATCCGTTCGTACGGCATGAAAATTCACTCCATTTTCAAGGAAAACGGAGGGCAGGGATCCGCGTTAAACGCTGGCTTTGCCCAGACGCGAGGCGAAATCATCAAGCTTTTGGATTCAGATGATTACCTCAGCCCCATCGCGGCGGAACGAATCGTCTCCGCTTGGCATGATGGGGTGCATATCCTTCACCACCGTCTATTGGTGGTCGATATCAACGGAAAAGAACTCGGAACTTTTCCAGGAAAAAATCACACTCTCGACTCCGGCGACCTGGTTCCCCGCCTCTTGCGCGACGGTGGTTATATAGGGCTGCCCACCTCGGGACTAGCTTACAGCCGCAGCTTGTTGCAGAAACTCTTGCCGATGCCTGAAGCTGAATTTCGAATTTGCGCGGATGGTTGGCTTACCTATCAAGCACCCTTTCTAGCTGAAGTTACCGTTTTGGATGAAAATCTCGCTTGCTATAGGCATCACGATACTAATGCTTGGGTCAATATCGCTGATACTAGCCCTAAGAATTTGAGTCGTGAAAAAGTGGAGATGTTTGTAAAGCACGTCGATACTTTTCATAATCTGATTCGGAAGCAAGCAAGGGAAAGAGGTCTTGAGATTGCCACTTTAAATAGATGGGACAGCTATGAAGTTATTTACTTTAAACTGATTTTATATCGATTGGGTTCAGATCTAGTTAAAGACCAATATGGAAGCATGCTCATTCGCAAGCTAATTAAGAAAATACGTTTGTCAGGCTTCACTCGGAGCGAAGCGGTGCGAAAATTTTTTTGGGCCTTAACGATTTGGCTTTCCCCACGTATAGTTTTACGACAAATGTACCCTAAAATGTTTTAGCTTATCTTTTTCTATACATATATTAAAACACCTCTGATATGACTGGCCCCTAGCTCAGAATTGAAAATAACCACCATGTTTACCATCATCCTTATTGTCGCCGCGTTACTAATCGTCGCGCTGGTCATCCTCGTGAATATGCAGCCGACCGATTTTCGCATCACTCGTTCGCGAAGCATCCACGCGCCTGCATCGGTTCTCTTTGAACAGGTCGATGTCCTGCAAAACTGGAGCGCGTGGTCTCCTTTTGACCGGGCCGATTCCGACATGAAGAGGACATTCGCTGGTCCGACTTCCGGCGTTGGCGCTAGTTGCTCTTGGGATTGTCCCAAGTCGGGCGCAGGAAGCATGACTACCATCGAAAGTCGCCCGAACGAATTGGTCCGATTCGACCTTCACTTCACCAAACCCTTCAAGGCTGACAACATCGCCGAGTTCACGTTCAGGCCAGAAGGCAACGCGACTCTTGTTACTTGGTCCATGATCGGCAAAAACAATTTCTTCGCGAAAGCATTCGGTCTGTTCGTTGACTGCGACAAGATGGTGGGAGGCATGTTTGCCGATGGATTGAAAACCATGGAAGAGACCAGAACAGGCAAACACGAATAGGCCTGTCAGAGGTATGGACCGGTTCCAATGAGTTCCGAGTTTTGTCAGCGCACAATTTGCGACTAAATTGAGACCGGTTCACATGCGTTCAATATAGTTCGCATGAGAGTGCGCTCGAGAGGACTCGAACCTCCATGGATTGCTCCACTAGTACCTGAAACTAGCGCGTCTGCCATTTCGCCACGAGCGCGTGACTAGCGCGACGACTCCTGTCGGCGGCGCGGAGAGTTACTCTACGCAAGCCTCTGGCCATGGGCAAGGAAAACCGGGCCGCCAACAATAACTGCGCCCAAAGCAATCTTGCCTTCACTGCAAGCTGGCTCCATTTTAGAGCCACATACCATATGAAAATAGGCCTTTGTACGTCGGTTCAACAGGCGGATATCGCGGCTAAATCCGGTTTTGATTACGTGGAGGAAAATGTCCAGACCCTCCTGATGGCAGAGGCAGCAGACGAGGTGTTTGCCCCGATACTAAAGGTCGCTCAAAATGCGCCGCTACCGACCCTTGCGGCCAATTGTTTTCTCCCCGGCGCGCTCAAATGTACCGGTCCCGCCGTGGATCTCGAACGGATTGTGCGTTATGCGGAAACGGCGTTTCGTCGCGCGCGTCAGGTGGGAATGCGGTTCATTGTTTTCGGCAGCGGCGGATCCCGCCAGGTTCCCGAGGGCTTTGATCATGCCCATGCCCGCGATCAATTTCTGACCTGCCTGCGCCGCATTGCGCCATTGGCGGAAGAGCACGACGTTATAATTGTCGTCGAGCCGCTGCATAAAAAGGAGTGCAATTTCATCAACTCGCTGGCGGATGGTGCCTCCTTTGTGGAGGCGACGAATCATCCCCATGTGCGCTTGCTGGCCGATTTTTATCACATGCTCAAGGATGGCGAAGACCCGAACGAAATTGTCGTTCATGGTAAGTGGATTCAGCATGTTCACGTCGCCGAGTGCGAAGGCCGTTTTGCACCTGGAACCGCCGGAGAAGACTTCGGTCCCTTTCTGCGCGCGTTAAAGCAAATCGATTTCAAGGGCGCGATCAGTTACGAATGCGGCTGGAAACAATTTCCGGAGCAGGCGCCGGGGAGCGTGCAAGGTTTTCGCGAACAGATTCAGCAGGCTGGCTTGGCGTGATTTCTGTAAAAGTCCTTCTTTAAGCAATCCGTTATCTTGAGTTTGTCGCACATACATGCGGCAAGATCAGTTCCGTAACTCCGGTGAAAAGACAGACCGAACTGATCCTTCGACAGGCTCAGGATGACTAATGCTAAATGTGAGACTTTTGCAGAGGTCTCAAGTAGCCTGGCCTACCCGAATCATCCCACCTCGATGACGAGCGCCGTGGTATTGTCGCGACCTGCTCGCTCAAGAGAAGCTTCCACCAGCCGTTGCGCCGGATCGAGCGTCGCTTCGGCCGAGCTAGGGTCTCTCAATAGCTCTAGAAACTGGTTATCGAAGAGGCCTTCCACCAGGCCGTCCGTGCAAAGCATGAAGCGGTCACCGGGTTCGTAGGCCACCGCGCCGACCTGCGGACTGACAAACTGATTGCCCGCGCCCAGGGCTTTTTGAAGCGCCGTGCGCCGGGGATGATCGCGGGCTTCCCGTTCATTGATTTGTCCGGTGCGGAAAAGCCAGCCGACATAGGTATCGTCGTGGCTGATCTGCCGAATT
>Ga0207004_1079_pt1 | contig 26203 bp, 16 predicted proteins | sample Alteio_BWMinCont_86_FD_153468 | JGI IMG/M metagenome (GOLD analysis project Ga0207004, IMG submission 153468) | Enriched cells from forest soil in Barre Woods Harvard Forest LTER site, Petersham, Massachusetts, United States -... | ecosystem: Environmental > Terrestrial > Soil > Temperate forest >...
ATCGCGCTCGACACGCTCTACAGTCACAAAAAAGGAATGCTTTCCGACGACGTGGCAGAACGCGTGCTCACCCTCATTCAGAAGCTCGGCTTCTCGATTTATGATCCGCTGATGTCTCAAAAAGACCCGACCGACAACTGGCACTTGCTCGACGGCCTGGAGGAATTTCGCGAGCACCTCGGCGGCGAATTGACCATCACCCTGCTCGATAAAATCGGGCGCGGAGTGGAAGTACACGAGATTGATGCCGGACTGATGCGCGAAAGCATTCTCGATTTGGCTCATCGTTTCTGCCCTCAACCTGCAGCTATCTGAACTCAATGCGTCGCACCGTGGTTCTTAATGTCGTCGGCCTGACGCGATCTCTGCTGGGCCGCATGCCGCGGCTTTCTGCTTTCGCCCGCGAGGGACAATCGACTGCGATCCGTCCGGCCTTCCCGGCAGTCACCTGTTCCGCTCAAGCATCTTACCTGACGGGGCTACCTCCCGCGCAACATGGCATCGTCGGCAATGGCTGGTATGATCGCGATTTGGCTGAAGTCCATTTCTGGAAACAATCGAACCATCTCGTGGCCGGACCCAAGTTGTGGGACAAATTGCGTGCGCAGGATCCTTCGTTCACCTGCGCCCAACTTTTCTGGTGGTACAACATGCACGCCACGGTCGACTATTCGATCACGCCGCGTCCGCTCTATCCTGCGGACGGTCGCAAGATTTTCGACATCCACACCGGGCCACTCTCGCTGCGTGCGGAGATCAAGAAAGACCTCGGAGATTTTCCTTTCATGCAATTCTGGGGACCCGCCGCGGGAATCGGTTCGTCGCGTTGGATCGCGGATTCCGCGCGCTGGATTGAGGAGCATTATCAACCGACGCTCAATCTCGTCTATCTGCCGCATCTCGATTACAACCTGCAACGCCTCGGGCCGAACAATTCGAAGATCGAAACCGATCTGCACCTCGTGGACAATCTCGTAGGCGATCTCATCAACTATTTCCAGAAGCGTTCGGTTCAAGTCGCCATCCTCTCGGAATACGGCATCACGGAAGTCGACAGACCGGTCCATCTCAATCGCCTCTTTCATCGACAAGGCTGGCTCGCGCTCAAGGATGAGTTGGGACTGGAAACGCTCGATTGCGGCGCTAGTAAGGTCTTCGCCGTCGCGGATCATCAGGTTGCCCACATCTATCTTAATGATCATTCGCTGGAATCGAAGGTGCGCGCCGTCCTCGAATCGGAACCGGGCGTTGAATTGATTTTAGACTCGAAATCGCAAAAAGAATGGGGCATCCAGCATCGGCGCAGCGGCGATCTCATTGCCGTCGCCGGGCCGCGTAGTTGGTTCACCTACTACTATTGGGAGGACGATGCGCTTGCGCCCGACTTCGCGCGCACCGTCGATATTCATCGCAAGGTCGGCTACGACCCGGCAGAGCTTTTTCTCGATCCGAAACTGCGCTGGCCACGCCTGCGCATCGCGGCTTTCTTGCTCAAAAAGAAACTCGGTCTGCGCGGTTTGCTCAATGTGATTCCGCTCGACGCCTCTCTCGTGCGAGGTTCGCACGGTCGCCGCCCCGAGGACGAAAACGACTGGCCGATTTTGCTGCTTGAGAAACATCACGCGCCGATCAATACAGCGAAACTTCCCGACGCGACCGGAGTTCATGAGGAACTCCTCCGTTACGTCAATCCCTCTTCATGAAACTCCATCCCCTTCCCGGAACCGATCTCCATCTCTCCACTTTTTGCTGCGGCCTCGGCGATCTCTTCGCCCTTCCTCAAGACGAATCCGACAATTTGCTCGATGCCTACATCGCGGCGGGCGGAAATTTTTTCGATACCGCGCACATGTATTCCCACTGGCTTCCCGGAGGCAACGGCCTGAGCGAAATCAGCATCGGCGATTACGTTCGGCGCCGCGGACTCAAGGACATCACCATCGCCACGAAGGGCGGCGCGAAATCCTCATGGCGCTATCGCAAAGTCGATCATTACCTCTCTCCCGGCCGCATCGCCGCCGATATCGATGACAGCCTCGCCCGCCTCGAATGCGACACCATCTCGCTTTACTATCTGCACGGCGACGACGATCGCGTGCCGGTCGCCGAGATCATGGACATGCTCCACGCCGAGATCAAACTTGGCCGCATTCGTTACCTCGCGGCGAGCAACTGGCCGGTCCAACGTCTTGCTGCGGCGAACGAATACGCCCGCGCGAAAAACCTCCAACCGTTCGTCCTTTCCTCACCGCGCTGGAGTCTGGCCGCACACAAGATCCGTCCAGGCCTCAATGCGCCGGAAGAAGCCGCCTGGCATCGCCAGACATTGCTTCCTGTCGCACCGTACTGCCCGACCGCCAAGGGGCTCTTCGCCGCCGAATCCTTTCCGGCGGAGGGCGATTACAACACTCCGGAGAATCACCAGCGGTGGAATCGTGTCCGAGAATTGGCCCACAAGCATCACGTGACTCCCAATCAAATCGCGTTGGCCTGGCTCCTTAATCATCCCTTCCCCGTCTTCCCCATTCTCGGCACCAAAAATACCGACCGCTTAAAAGAAGCGCTTGATACGCAGCAGATTCAACTCACGCAGCCTGAACTGGCGTGGCTCGATCACGGGTGATCGCAGGGGGCCTCTTTACAAATTCCGTCATCCTGAGCTTGTCGAAGGATCAGCTTCCAAGGGGCTTTCGCGATTAGAAGCTGCGCTGCCAACTGATAATATCAACGGAGGCTGATCTTTCGACATGCTCAAGATGACAGATTGTTATTAGAAAATTGGCGACAAAATCCGCACGCAACAACTCGTCGTCATCGCTAGCATCGACAAATAGAAAATAATCGGTATAAAAATCGGCTATTGACTAGTGTCCGTCGAATTATTCCGTGCAGCTGCGATTTATCGACCAAAACCCATGACTTTGAACTGCCCCATCGGTGAAAGGTTCATTTTGATGACATCGCCTGATCAATTGCGAGATCTCCCATGAGTTTTCCTCCCAATTTTGTCTGGGGCGCATCAACCTCTTCTTATCAGATCGAGGGAGGCTGGAATGAGGATGGAAAGGGGCTTTCCATTTGGGATGTCTTTGCCCGCCAACCCGGTCGGATATGGGAAGGACACACCGGCGATATCGCGTGCGATCACTACCATCGTTACAAATCCGACGTCGATCTCATGCAGGAAGTCGGCCTCAAGGCCTACCGCTTTTCCATCTCATGGCCGCGGGTTCTCCCCCAGGGGACAGGTTCGGTGAATCAGGCTGGGATCGATTTTTACGACAAACTCGTCGATGAGTTGCTGGCGCGAAACATCCAACCCTGGGTGACGCTTTTTCACTGGGACTTTCCCCACGCCCTTTTCCTCCGTGGCGGCTGGCTCAACCCGGAAAGCCCCAAGTGGTTCGAGCGCTACACCGCATTGGTAGTCGAACGACTTTCCGATCGCGTCGTCCACTGGATGACGATAAACGAGCCCCAGTGCTTCATTGGCCTGGGCCTTTTCAACGGAGAACAAGCGCCGGGACTCAAACTGGACCTTCGCGACGTTCTCCAAGCCGGTCATCACAGCCTCCTTGCGCATGGCCGCGCTGTGCAGGCCATCCGCGCCGGTGCGCGACGCAAGCCGATGATCGGCTGGTCGCCCGCCTCCCTCGTCTGCTACCCGGCGACCGAATCGAGCGAAGACATCGAGGCCGCCCGCCGCGCCACGCTCGATGTCCGTCAGGGAACTTTGTGGAACAATCGCTGGTGGGGCGACGCCGTCGTTCTCGGTCATTATCCGGAAGAAGGCCTTAAGGCCTACGGCGCCGCGGTCCCGCACTTCAGGTCGAGCGACTTCGATACCATCCATCAGCCCATCGATTTTTACGGCTGCAGCATGTACGAAGGCGTGCTGACCAAGGCCGACATCAACGGGGAACCCATCCACCCTCCCACACCTATTGGCTATCCCAGGACTACCGCGCTCTGGAAAAAAACTCCCGAATGCCTTTACTGGGGCCCCCGCTTTTTCGCCGATCACTACAAACTTCCCATCGTCATCACGGAAAGTGGCATGTCCAATTGCGATTGGATCAGTGTCGATGGCCGCGTGCATGATCCCGCGCGCATCGACTTCATGAACACCTATCTGCTCCAGTTGCAACGTGCCCTCAGCAACGGAATCGATGTGCGCGGCTATTTTGCCTGGTCGCTGCTCGACAATTTTGAATGGAGCGAGGGATACAAGCAACGTTACGGCTTGATCCACGTCGATTATCAAACCCAGCAGCGGACCCTGAAGGATTCGGCCTACTGGTACCGGGAATTAATCGCCTCCAACGGCACCACCCTGGAAGATATTCCCGGAGGCGAAGCGGAAAAACTGCCCTACATCGTCAAGGGCACGATGCGCTATATTCATACCCACGTCGGCGTTCCATTCCTCGTCAAGGACATCGCCACCCATCTGCGCTGCCATCCCGATTTCCTCAGTCGCAAATTCAAGCACCATGTTGCCGTCGACTTGAGCTATTACATCCGCAAGGTCCGCATCGAGCGCGCCCAGGAGTTGCTCAAGAACCAGGGCATTCGCGTCGCGGAGGTTGCTGAACAGTCCGGCTTTGTCGATCCCGTCAACTTCAGCAAGGTTTTTCACCGGACAACGGGACTGACCCCAAGCCAATTCAAACAGCAGTACTTCAAAAAACTGGAAGGAACCACTCCGATATCGATCAAACCGGAAAATCCCCGGTCATCTCGTGTGCATCAATGGCATGGGTGATTTGTCGGTCGAAACGATTAGTCAGTAAAAGACATATCTAGGATCAGGCCTGAACTAACGCAATTACTACTATTGTATTACGTTGTGATTACGCAGTTGTTGATTTTCTCGGAGTTAACCAGACGCAGTCGAGATTAAACGCCAATGAACCATAAGCACTTAGCTACCCGTTCAATCTTGATCGAAAGCTCAGTGAACGGTCAACTTACGAGGTCTATTGGGGCTTCCATTGCAATTAATGAATTTCTGGATGTTTGCGCCTAACACGATTAAAAAGTGAAGCCCTTCACCAAAATAAGTTCCATGAGCCGTCAGGCTTTCAGCCTCGTTGAGGTTGTCATCGCCATGGGTGTGACGTCCTTTGCCGTCCTCGCCTTGATCGGCACTCTTCCAACCGGCATCAAGTCCGTGCAGGACTCGTCCAACGAAACGGCCCGGGCGAATATTCTCCAGGAGATTCGCGCGGAACTGCAGGAAGTCAGCTTTGGGACGAACTCATCCAACAACATCACAAGTCTTCCCTCCCAGACCAATTATTATAACAACGACGGAGATATCCTGCCCAATAGCACGGGGGCCTATTACGTGGCGTCCTTCGCGCTGGTCAACGCCTCCATCCCCAGTTCGACGACTGACGTACAATTTCAGACCACCGTCGCCAGGAGCATTCAAGTGACGCTGGCTTATCCTTTCACTGCACCAGCTGCCAGCCAGACGACGAGCACCAACTACCTCCTTGCGGCGAAGCAAAAGAACTATTGACGAGAAACGACTTCTCCAGATCATGCGCCGTTTTTCCCTCATGAGATCCCTGCTGGGAAAGAAAGGCTTCACGCTGATCGAAATGCTGGTGGCGATCACGGTCCTCGTTATCCTGCTGGCGATTTTATTTTCGATCACGAACACGGTGGCGAAGACCGTCGTCAACACCTCCGTCAAGCTCGACACCTTTGCCGCCGCCCGCACCGCCTTTGATCTCATGAGCCAGAAGCTCTCGCAAGCCACGCTCAACACCTATTGGGACTATGATAATCCGGTCCAGCCCCAGACCTATTATCGCCAGTCCGATCTGCAATTCATCGTGAAAGCGAACGTGCAGAACAATACGGGCGGTGCCACCAGCGGTTATGGCCAGGAAGTCTATTTCACAACTCCCGCCACCTACTCCGCCAGCGCGAGCATCCGCTCGACCGACGGACTGCTGAATGCCTGCGGATATTTTGTTTCCTATGGTCCCGAAACCAGTTTCCGGCCACCAACGCTGGCGGCTACGCCCCGTTACCGTTACCGCCTCATGCAGGGGCTGGAACCGACAGAGAATTTGGCGGTCTATTCCAATTGGCCTGCGACACCTACAGGCACTCAAACGTGGACGAGTTACTGGAGCGGTTCATGGGCCACCTTCTGGGCCAACCAAGCATGGATCAATACCATCAATAATCTCTCAACCGGTTTGCCCAACACCAATGACACTCCCGTGGCCAACAACATCATCGCCCTGATTGTCTGGCCACATCTCTCGGTGGTGGACGATCCACCAAATTCTAGCGGGATGGACGGAGGCAAATTGACCAACAAGCTCTACGCCTACGATTCCCAGGCCAACGCGCTGACTCTGGTTAGTGGCGTTCAACCCCTCACCGCCAACCAGCTTCCTCCCACCGTCCAACTCACCATGATCGCCATCAGCGAAGCCTCCGCCTCCCGCCTCAATATGACGGCCACCGCCCCGACGGTGATAGAAAGCGCCTTAAAAGGTAAGTTCGTGGTCGCTACCTACACGCAATACCAAGCCGATCTCGCCTCCGTCACCACCTCGCTGGCTGCGAATCACATCGCCTTCGAAATCCTCAATACCTCGGTCACGATGAAGGAATCCAAATGGAGCGACAACTCGCAATGATCCCTTCCGAGATGCACGGAGGAATGGCTCCCGACGCACTCTGGCGTCGTGCCGCCTTCACGCTGATCGAATTGCTGGTTGTCATTGCCATCGTGGCCATCCTGATGGCCATGACCATTCCCGCCGTCACATCGGTGGTGATGAGCAACAACATGAACCGCGCCGACCAGCAGATCGCCGACGAAATCAATCTCGCCAAGCAAATCTCTTCCGCAAAAAACACCACGGTCGAGCTTCGCGTCCTCAAGCTGGCCGGGGCCACCACCGCCGGTTACACGCAGCTTCAACTCGGAACGTACACTTCCACCGGAACCTGGGTGGCCGTTGGTCACGCCTCCGTTCTACCGCAAAATATCGCCATCTCCGAGAACACCGTGCTCTCCTCGGCTTTCTCTACCGATACCGCGCTTACCATGCCGCCGAGCGGTTACGGCGCACAATCGGGCGCGACCTACTACCCATTCGAATTCAGGCCCTCGGGAATCGTCACTCCCATTCCAACCGGTGGTATCACCAATTATTGCCTCGCGGTTGTTCCAGCTTCATATGCGTCCACCTCGTATGCGGCATTCAGTCCACCGATAAAAAATTATGCGGTCGTCCAGATCAATCCGGTTACGGCCACGCCGATCGTTTACCGACCATGAAATCAAAGCCGCCGCTTTTCCATCAGGCTCCCTCCTTCCCCCGCCTGGGAAACCGACGGGGTATCGCATTGGTCAGTGTCCTGGCGGTTCTCATTCTCTTGACCGTCCTGGTCGTCGCCTTCCTGATCCGCGCGGAAATGGCTCGGACCTCCTCGGCCAACTATCGCGCCACCACGGGCACCCGCTTGCTGACCGATACCGTGTTGAATCTCGTCCAGGCGGAAATCAACGACGCGACCACCTACGGCAGCAGCACCATGAGCAGCGGCTCCGGGCCCTACACTTGGGCCTCGCAACCGGGAGCGGTCCGGGTTTTTGACAGCACGGGCGCGCTCCAGAGAATTTATCGTCTCTACTCCGCTCCATCACTAACGACCAATCAGATTTCGGATCTGCTGGACGGTACAGGAAATACGACGGAAGTGCCCACGACCTGGGCGGCCAATCCCGCCCAATGGGTCGATCTCAACGCGCCCGTCTCCGTCACTGATCCCACAAATGCGGGGAATAATTTCACCGTCTATCCGATCCTCGATAACCGCTGCCCGGCCAACACTGCCCAGTGCGTGCAATTGCCGGGTTTCTTCGTTAATCCCGTCGGCACGGTTACCTTTCCCGTGGCAGCGACTACCACCTTGAATCCTCCCTACATGCCCGTGCGCTGGCTCTACGTCCTGCAAAACGGGCAACTTGTCGCACCGACCGGGGGCGCGGGAACCAGTGCGACCTTCACCGGCTCGCTTACTCCCTCTTCTGCCAACCCGATCGTTGGACGCGTCGCCTTCTGGACCGATGATGACACTTGCAAAGTTAACATCAACACAGCAGCAGGCAGTATCAGTTACCGGACCGATTTTAACGGGAATACGACAGTCGTTAGCGATGGCGGGGTCTTCTTCAAGACGAATCCGAATGCGACAACCGGCAACTCTTGGGCTCCCTCGCCGTGGGACGTTCCGCGATACGCTGGAAGTTGGGATGATGTTAAAATGATGGCTGCGGATCAAACCGTTCAGGGTGAGTACCAACGCTATCCGGGCCATCCCGCGACCACGATTCTCTATTATATCCTGCGGGCGCTCGGTGTTAGCACCAGCACAACGATCGGCTTTGCCATGCCTGAGATTGTGACTTCGCTCGCCACTTTTAGTCCCTCCAACTACGGCCTGGCCTATACCGCCGGGGACACCGTCCAGGGATCTGGAAGTCTTTCCTGGCCCTACACCTCCACTCTCTTCGGCATTCTGCCCCGCTATAACGACAACGGCGGCTCGCAGGGCGGAATTGCGGACACCACGCATAGCGGTGCCACCATCGCCATCACCCCGAACCGGAGTCGCCTTTATACGTCGGTGGGCGAATTGCTTTACTCCACGTCCGCCAGCGGCGGAACACGGACGAAAAATGGCCTGCTCACCCTCGGGGTCCCCTCGCCGACTGGAACCATCGCTTTTACGCGTCAGCAAATCGAAACGGGAAAATTCTTCCTGACCGCGCACAGCCGCGCTCCTGAGACCACGCTTTTTGGCACGCCTCGCGTCGCCATGTGGCCCATACCGGACACCACGCAGGCCTCCACTGAGGCGCGCACCATGACTGAGACGGCCTTGGATAAGCTAATTGCCTTTTGTTCCACCACCGACCAGGGCAAGGGAGGCACCCCGGCCCAATATTATTTCAAGCGGTACGACCGGGCCAGCCCGACCAACGATTACAATAACGAACCACGAAACAAGCTTCTCTATGGCTATCTCCAGGACCTCACTGCTGGAAACATCCCGGGCTATGGCGGCAATTTTTTGTCGAAATATCAAACGTCCACCGTTCCAACCATTGCCAGCGAACGTGATCAGATTCTGACCGAAATGATCGATTATATTCGTTGCACCAATCTGAACGACCACAGCAACCCAACCGGAATCAACTACGCGACCGACGGTGAGGTCATCCCCCTTCAGATAACCCAAAGCGGCAAGACCACCTCCGGGCTTGGCCGACTCCTGACGCTATCGGAAATAGGCCTGCACGTGATCTGCACGGCGGATGGGACGAATAATCTGGCACAGCTGAACGGCAGTAACACCAACTTGGGTTACTCGAGTACGATCACCGGCAGTAGTGTAACCTACTGCCCGCCTCAACTGGTCACGACCTCTACTGTCCCCCCGGCCTCTTTCACCGTAAGTACAACCGTTCCGGTTTCGCCTGTCATTGGTTCCGCTTCGGATCCGGCTTACGTCAGCAATCTTCCCGTCGCACAGTTCCTGCGCGACTCAGGCAACAACATTGTTGATATCTATGGTAACAAGATAACCAGCCCAGCCACTGCGGCAAACGTCCCCTTCCCAGCTAACTACACACTGACTACGACAGGCAGCTACAGCACGAACACCGCGAACTTGGCCGCGCTTCCGGTCGGCAGCAAGCAACTGCAAGCCATGCTGATTTTTGAGCCCGCAGCGCCCATGAACGGTTTCGATCAAATAACCGCAGGCGGCGGCAACGGGCCCGACGTGAACATCCAAGTAACAAATATCCAAAATATTGCGTTCCAGTATGGCCCCAGCCTATTGAATGTCATCACACCATTTCCGAACCGGACCGACACCTCGGGGGGCCTCTCCAATGTGAACGGAAATGGCTATCTGAATGGCAGCGCCATGAATGGAACCGGAGGCTCAAGCGGAGGCTGGACCAATAATGGCGACTCCGATCAAGGTGGCATTTTCGGATTTCGATTTCCCATGGCCGTCAATAACCCCACAGCCTCAGGCAGTGCTAAAAGCGTAAGTGCAAACACCCGTTGTAATGGATGGAGTGGCGTCGGGGCGCTGACTCAGGGAACTTCCGGCGGAAGCGATACCCTGGGAACTTCCCCAAGTTCCGGGTGGACGCCTTTCACGGGAATAACCGCGCCTTATCGCTTCGTCAGCAATCCCTTCACGATCAACAGTTCAACCTTCGTTTTGGGAGGCCTTGGCACTTTCAACGTCGCCCTCACCATCCCCGTCAAGGTGGGCGGCACCACGATCACCCAAACTCCCTATCAAACTTATACGGTAGGCTTCCCGGGCGTCACTCTTGTTGCCCCTACGCTGCCTGTCAACGGTTTCACCGCGACCTATACCTCATCCAATAATAACACCTATACCACCCATGCACCCGATTGGTGGAGTTTCGATAATCGCATCGGCTGGTGTTCCGAAGGGGCTCCCTTTTACGCAGCCATCAGCAATTCGGCCAGCAACAGCATCGGTTTGGGTGCCGTGATTCGTGGCGACACCCAAGGCCCAAGCTCCTTCGGGTCCACCACTGCCTGGACTTGGGGTAGCACGTCGGCAACCATAACAACGACTTCGACCAGCTTCGGCGACGTGGTGCGCTCGATCATACCGAAAGATGGTGATTATCGGGTGACCATGGCGAAACCTACCGTCAACGCCAATCCATCGACAACCACTCCCACCGATTTCAGCATCCCTCCCTTGTACCCGGGAACCGCCTTGGCGGCCAACATGTTCATGGAACCCAACGGTTCGCCCGGAACTACCGGAACCGACGTCAGCGGTTCATTGCTCAACACAACTTCCGTTACGCCTGCTTACGCTATCAGAACCAAGATCCCCAGTACGCTAAGCACTGGCACGCCACCGGTACAGACCACTTGGGATTGGGACACGGGCACAGCGGGCCGAGCGGACGGCGCTTATGCAAACAAGCCGGACGAAGGAAGTGATTACGTGGGCTCTGGCGTTATTCCATATATTAACTCTGGAAATCAGGCAAGCAACCCCCTGACCAGCTATTATACCGCGAACCGAATCGTCAATTCCCCCGTTATGTTTGGGTCGCTTCCCACTGGTGTGGCCGAGAATATTCCCTGGCGCACTCTTCTTTTTCGACCGCAAGAGACTGTGGCCCAAGGCGGAGGTCGGAATACGGTTTCCAGTCCGGCGGGTCCCAAGGATTATCTCCTGCTGGATGATTTCTGGATGCCAGTGGTCCAGCCCTATGCCATCAGCGAACCGTTTTCCACGGCGGGAAAAGTCAACATGAACTACCAAATCCTGCCCTTTACCCATATTACCCGCAGCACGGCGGTACAGGCCGTGCTGGCGTCGGAATTGGTGGCCCGTGTGCCCTTGGCCGATGCCGCCGCAGCGTCATTTAGTACCACGGCCATTTATCAGGGTGCGGGTCTCTTTGTGACAGAAGGCGTTAACCAGAGTACACTTTACGGCAAAGTGTCTGCCGGTGGCCATTCCACGATACCTTCCCGCCTTCCTCTCAATTTGAGCGATGTCAACGGGACCCTGCGACAATTCAAGGAAAAATTCATAAGCGGAGATGTTTTCAGGTCACCCGCGGAAATCTGCGACATCTATCTGGTGCCTGTCGACTCGATGAATGCAGGCTTTTACATTGACTGGAAATCCAATGATCAAGCCGATCATACTGTAGCCGACAGCTGGTACGGCAGTCGGGGAGACTTCGCCTTGGTCGGCGACAACGTCCGCGAGCATCCCTACGGCGATCTCTATCCCCGGTTGACCACGAAATCGAATACCTACACGGTTTATTATCGGGTCCAGATGCTGAAAAATCCGCCCGCGAACAATCAAACCCAGTGGGACGACACCACCGGAGTTGTCACCGGTGAGTACCGCGGTTCCACTTCGCTGGAGCGCTATCTCGATCCCAATAACATTACGATTCCCGATTATACCACCAGCGGCAATAATCCCGCCGCGACCGGCACGGCTCCCAGTCTCGATAACTATTACCAATGGCGCACCGTGGCCAATACCGCGTTTGCTCCGTAGCAAGGTAGCCTTTGACCGCCATACGATGAGTCGGATGTTCTGGAAAATATCTCTACAAAACTCTCGATTTTAAAAACGCCGTCATCCTGAGCGAAGGCGAACCCGGGCATATGGTTTAATCCCGAGACTCTCCCGAGCCGCAGTCGAAGGACCTGCTCCCGCATCAAGAAAATATTTAACCGTTGGCAAGGTGGTTTCGATTCAAAAAGAGAATCCTCCCTCGTCGTACCTGCGAGAGGATTGCCTTTTGCTTCCGGATTTTTTGTCGCTACCTGCATCAGGCGATTCGGCAAGCCAGGTCCTTCGACTGCGGCTCGGGAAACTCTTCTGAACAAAGGAGGCGGGTTGCCTCGCCTTCGCTCAGGATGACGGCCTCTTAAAAGAGGTCCTTTTGCAGAGGTCTCCAACGGGATCTAAAGCGGTCGATACTTAACCTTCAATACATCGAGCCGCTTCAAGTGCAACTTTAGTCGTTCCACGAACGAACCATAATCGCGATCGGCACCGGACCATGCCGTTTCCGCAAGCGCTGCGAGTCGAGGAAACGCCATGTACTCCACGTTTGCGCTCGTGGGCAGGTACTCGGCCCAGAGCTGACATTGCACCCCAAGAACGTGATGAATTTTATCGCAGGAAATTTCCGCGGGCACCGGCTCGTAGCTATAAACTTTTTCCAATGGCAAAAAACCTCCAATCGCCAAAGGCTCATCGGCAATCGATTCACTCTGATAATGGTCCAGATACGTGTGCGAGTTCGGAGCCATCACAACATCGTGGCCCTGCGTCGCCGCCTCAATTCCGCCCTGGACTCCACGCCAGGACATGACGGCTGCCCCCTCCGCCAGACCTCCCTCCAAAATCTCATCCCAGCCGATAAGCCGCCGACCATGGTCCGTCAAAAAGCGGTCCATCCTGCGAATGAAATAACTTTGCATCTCGTGGGAATCTTTCGCCCCAACCGATGACATCATCGCTTGGATTTCAGGACTCGAGTCCCACTGCTGCTTCACCGCCTCATCGCCGCCAATATGAATGAAACGCCCCGGGAAAAGCTCCATCACCTCCACGAGCACGTTCTGGAGAAATTGAAACGTCTCCTCCTTCGGGCTGTAAATATGCTCGCTGATTCCCCAATTCTTCCGCACCTCAATTTTCTCCCCGGTGCAACCGAACTCCGGATACGCCGCCAAAACCGCCTGCGCGTGCCCCGGCATTTCGATTTCCGGCACGATGGTGATGTGTCGTTCCTCGGCGTAGCGGACAATCCCCCGAATCTGCTCCTGCGTATAAAATCCGCCGTGAGGAGCGCCGTCGTCGCGGGAGTCGCTATCGTAATGGCCCATCCAGGTCCCGCTTCTCCACGCGCTGACTTCGGTCAGCTTGGGATATTTTTTGATTTCGATTCGCCAGCCCTGATCGTCGGTCAGGTGCCAGTGAAAAATGTTGAGCTTATGCAGCGCGAGCAGATCGATGAATTTCCGGATAAATTCCACTGGGCGAAAATGACGACTGCAATCCAGCATCGCACCCCGCCACGCAAACCGGGGAGAATCCTCGATCGTGAGTTGAGGCAGACTCCACTTTATTTCATTTTCCCTGCGAGGTCCCTGGTCGTAAACGGCGGGAGGAAAAAGTTGGAACAAGGTTTGGATGCCGTAAAAAATGCCCGCATCGGCAGAAGCGCAGAGCTCGATGGCACTGGCTCCAATGGTCAATCGATAGCCCTCCCGACCGAGATGAGAACAATCAGGATTGATGGAGAGACGAATCATCGTTGAGTCTTCTGCTGGACGATTCGCGCCAATCATCTGTATCGGAAAGCCCGTGGCCCGCCGCAAGGAACAGGCCAGATATTCCGCCTCGTGCGCCAGCGAAACCGGAGCCTCGATCCGGCTGGAAGGCTGCAAAAGTAATTCGCCTTCGCCGCGCGTCAAACTCGCGGGACGGGGAATAAGGGAATGAGTTGGTATCGCCATTGTTTGTCTATACCAAGATCAACCGGGAAATGGTATCAATCTCAGCAGATGAACCGCATTGCCCTGAACGGTCGCTTCACCGGCAACCCGCAACCGACGGGCACGCAGAAAGCCGCGTTCCATCTTTTCGATCAAGTCCTCCGCCGCAACCGCGATTTCGAGTTCGTCGTCTTTGCCGATTCCCGCTTTCCCGGCGTCAGCGAATGGCAATATCTGCCTCAAGCCAAGCTCGTCGAAACGCGCTTCCAGGATTTATCGAAGAATTCCGCCCATTACTGGGAGCAGGCCATTTTGCCACGGCTTTGTGGCCACTTCAGGTGCGACGTTGTCCATCATCCCATCACCACATCGTCCTGGTGGAAAAACGGATGCAAGTCGGTCGTGACGCTGCACGACCTCAATTATTATCTTCACCCGGAATGGTACTCGGCTTCTTTCCGGATGGCGTATGCATTATGCGCCACTCCCGGGCTCCGACGGGCGGACCGCGTGGTCACGATTTCGAATTATGTTTTCAATCAGGCCCGCGATTTTCTTCGCATCCCGGAAAACCGCCTGCGCATGGTTTATAACGGCGCCACTCCCATGGCCTTGAATCAACCCCTCCAAAAAAATACAACCCGTTATGTGCTTTGCGTTGGCGCGCATCCTCCTCATAAAAATCTCGTCCGCTTGATCAAGGCCTTCCAACTCGTCCGCGTCGATTTTGCCGGCCTGGAACTCCATTTGGCAGGCCGTCCCCATCCGCATATGGAACGGGAAAATCGTGAGTTGCCTGCCCTGCTCACCTCACCCGGAGTCAAAACACTCGGCTACCTTTCCGACACTGAGCTGGCCAATGCCTATGCGGCGGCAGACGTCTTTTGCTTCCCCTCCCTCGAAGAGGGATTCGGCCTGCCTCTCTTGGAAGCGATGTCCATGGGCACGCCCGTGGTGACCTCGAACGTCTCCTGTCTCCCGGAAGTCGCCGGGCCCAGCGCAATTCTGGTCGATCCCCATTCGGTGGAAGCCATTGCCGGGGGACTTCAGCAAGCCTTGCGCTTTTCGCCCACCGAGCGGGAATCCCGCGCGACAGAGGGCCGGGCATGGGCGGCAAAGTTTACCTGGGCTGCCACTGCCGACGCCTATCTTCAAATCTATGCGGAGCTATTTTAGCGCCATGATCAGAATTCAAGAATCGCCATTGGCAGACGCGCAATTTTAGCGCAAAGTTCGCTTTCTCAAAATGAGTTCATCCGTCCTGATTATTCAGTCCGATCCCGTGCTGGGAGAACGCATCGGCCAGCTTATCCTCGCCGGCACTCCCCATTCCACTGTGGCGTTTGTCCCGAGTCCCCAGGAAGGCATCGAGCTTCTGGATCAAATCGAGGATCTCGCCCTGTGCATTTGCGAGGTCTATTTTGAATCGGGCGATGGCCTCGCATTTCTCTCCGCAGTCCGCACCCGATTTCGCCGGGCCCGCGTCATCATCGTCAGCCGCTACAATCTCCAGAACTTCAGCGAGTACATCCAGGGACTGACGCTGTTCCCTGTCCCGCTGGACGAATCGCTTTTTGTCTCCACCTGCCAGGACTCCCTCACCACGCTCGAAGGCCACGAATTTCCTCCGTTTCGGCTCGGCCAGAAGCAGCCGCCGGATCGATGGGGCGATTGTTATGCCGCCTACGATATGGGCGTCAAACGCGACATCTTCATCACTGTCTGCCATTCTTGGGCCACGAGGGAAGACTCCGTTCTCTTTCGCAGTTTTGCCGCCCTGATGGCACGGGCTGCCCATCCCAACGTCCAGGCCGTTTATCAGGCCGGGGATTATCAAGGCCGGGAATTTTTCTCCCGCGAAAAATGGGACATGCCCAATCTCGCGGAAATGGCGACTGCCGGCCAGCAGATCGATCCGCGCCTCGCCGCACAGATCATCCATGTCGTCGGCTCCGTGGTGATTTTTTGGGCCGCGAACAAATACCCGCACACTACGGTGAACGCCATCGACGTCTCCGTATCTCCCTTGGGAGTAATCAAGGTAGCCAATTGCGTCGACCCGACGCGTCCCGCGACTCCGCCCGGTATCTCGGATCTCACCGCCCTGGCCCACGCCGTCCAGGCCCTCCTCCCCTCGCCCGACCAAGTCCCACTGCGCATCCGCAAACTTCTTGCCGATCTTCGCGCTGGTCCTGTTCCGCTGGCCCAGGTGATCAGCGAAGCCCAATCCATCGATATCGAACTGGCGCCGAAACGTGATATCGCAGTCACCCAGGAACATACCATCGCGCAGCAGGCGATCGAGATCGAGCGCCGCAAGCAGGCTCGCAACCAATACATCATGTTCGGATGTTTCGGCGTGGTCGTCCTGGTTGTCGGCTACATCGTTTACGCCACGTTCCTGGCCTCACCCAAGTCGCATTCCTACGGTGAAATGGTCGAGATTCCCGCCGGTGCTTATATCTATCAAGACGGCCCGGCCACCTTGGATCACACCTATTACATCGATAAGTATGAGGTCACCTTCGGCCAGTATCTCAAGTTTCTCAAGGCCATCGACAAGGCTGGCACCGATGCCGCGTGGCGTCATCCTTCCCAAAAAGGTGAGAAGGATCACCAACCCAAGGACTGGGCCGATAGCATCGCCTCCAATGGAGATCATGTTGCCGGTATTTATCACTGCATCTACTACCAGCAGCCCTACAAGAAAGAGATGCTGACGCTCGATGATCCCGTTTTCAACATCGATTGGTACGATGCCGAAGCCTATGCCAAATGGGCGGGCAAACGCCTCCCGACCGAGCAGGAATGGGAAAAAGCCGCGCGAGGCGCCGAAGGCTTCAAGTACCCGTGGGGAAATGATTACAAGGCTTTAGCCAACACCTCCGTGGTGCCTCCGGGAGTTGATCGAACCAGCATCCCGATTCATCTGCACGAAAACGTGGATGCGGATAATATGACGGGCGATAAGAGTCCCTATGGCGTCTACGGCATGGCGGGAAATGTCAGCGAATGGACCGATTCCCTTTCCGCCAGCAGCCGGCTCGCATCCGAACAGGTCGCCGTCATCCGCGGCGGCAATTTCAAAACAAGTAGCGAAGAACACGCCGTCCTGACCTTTCGTGACACCATGTATACCCAGACCTATAAGGATTACTGGCTCGGCTTTCGTTGCGTCAGCGACACGCCACCCGCGCCGACGAAGTAAGTCCGACTTTAGATTGAAGTCAGGGTTTGCTTATAACAGCTTGAGCACGAAAGCTGCGCGCATCTACACCGGTAAATTCCTTAAACACTGTCGCAAAATATTGACTCGAGTTAAAGCCAGTTGCCAGGGCGATCTCGGTGATCGACGGGGTTGATTTTTCAAGCAAGCGCTGTGCTTCACGCAAGCGGATGCGATTCAGATAGGTCACAGGATTATCGCCCGTATGCTTTTTCAATAAGTGAGAGAACTGCGTTCGCCCGAGCCGACAAGCCTCACTCATTGATTCCAAAGTCCATGGCTCTGCATGTCGCTCAGCAAGAACAGCGGCGAATTTCCGCACGCGCCGTTCGGCTTCGTCGATCCGCGATTCGGAATTTCGCCCGGTCGTGGCGCAGCTCGCGAGATGGGCAAGCATGAGCTTGATTGTGTCCCGAGCGCAGCTTTGCCGTAATGGCATCGGCTCGCGGGTGATTTTGAAAAAATGGGCGAACAACCAGGCAGCCTCGTCGTCCGCGGGAAACGACTGGGTGCGGCACCCCGTAAGCGCGGATGAAAGAAAACGTTCTTCAGCCAGAGTGAATCCCAAGGCCCGGTGAAATTGAAATCGACGCGGCGGTTTCGAATATTTTTTCGCCAACGTAAGACACAGGTACGAAATTTCGCAGCTTGGCTGCATCTCTTCGACACCGCCGTGTTCCTGCCACGGCAGCGTGTAAAACAAGGTGTTCGCCCGCAACTCCACCTCCTTGTTCTCCACCGCCCATTTCAATTCGCCTTTTGAAACAAGGACGATTTCAAGCCCCGGATTTTTGTGGCGGGGCAGTCGATGCGGCTTTTTCGTCGTCTTCCATTGCCCATAAAATTCGACACCGTTGATCGAAAAGGAATCGCGAGCCATTTGTTCAAAATTTACCGGTGTCCAATTTTGGACGCAAACTTTTCCGCAATGATTATGTTTGGAACCAATCCATGAAGCTTACTCCCGAACAACTCTCCCAATATCGTACCGACGGTTACACCACCGTTTCTGATTTCTTCACTAAAAAAGAGGTCGCGGCCATGCAAACCGAACTGGAACGCCTTAAAACCGAGGGCCTGCTGCATAACGTCGCCCGGGAGGGAGATGGCCAGACAGAATCCACCTCCGCCCTCAATCTTCAAATCTGCCCACTGGGACCAAAAAGCCAGCTTTTCCGGTCGCTCGGTTTTGCCGACAAGGTGGTCGATGTCATCCGCCAGTTGATCGGCGATCCCATTGTCTGGCAGTTGGATCAGATTTTTCTGAAGCCGGGCCGTCATGGTAAAGGCACCTCGTGGCATCAGGACAACGCTTATTTCCACATCAAGGACCGGCGCCAGGGCGTCGGCATGTGGACCGCGATCCACACCGCGACCGTTGCCAATGGCACAATGCACGTAATCCCCCGCGGTGATGCGGAATTGTTGACGCATGAACGCGATGGCGGCAGCAATCACCATATCAAATGCGTCGTCGATGAATCGCTGGCCGTACCGATTGAGTTGCCTGCGGGAGGCGTCCTGTTTTTCAACTACGCCGTGCCGCATTGCACCAAGGGAAACACGACCGATAACGAACGCGCCGGTCTTGCCCTTCATTTTTTGCGCGAAGATGCCGTGGTAAAGCCGGAAAGCAAAATAGCCACTCTTACCGGTGTTAATGCTACGAATGGCGTCAAAGAATTCGGCCAGGATCAGCGCGGCGAATGGACTCGGCAGGTCGGGTAGCCTACGAGTCCCTAGACTCACGTAGCGCGCTCGTGAGAGCGTGGTCAACTCCGTGGTAGCCGTCGCACTCCGTGCGACGGTCGGGACACAACCCAGAGATCGAAGTTGGCCTACTATCGATCAACCGGACGGTCTCTAAGATTAATTAGCTTGAATTTAAACGCGTGACGCGTTTCTTTCCATGCTCCCGGGAACCCGCTAAAGTCCCGCTTCCACCATGCCGCGCAAATCGTCCAACTCCGACTCACCCGAAGCCACGCCCAAGATCAAGGTCACCCGCGAAACGCTCGGGCAGATGCTCAGCCTCTACGCCTACCTGCGTCCCTATCGCGGAAAACTTATCGTTGCGATAATCATGCTGGTCAGTTCCACGGTGCTTGGCGTTTTCTTTCCCGCCCTGGCCATGCGACTCATCGACAGCACAACGCATGAACAGGCCTTTCACATGGCTTGCCTGATGGCCGCCATTCTTCTGATTCAGGCCATCCTCTCCTTTTTTCAATCGCTTCTCTTCAATACCGTTGGCGAATTCGGGCTCTCCGACCTGCGCCGGGCGCTCTTTGGTCACCTGGTCGAAATGCCCATGACTTTTTTCAGCCAGCGACAAGTGGGCGAACTAACCAGCCGCATGTTCGCCGATCTTACTCAATTGCAGGATGCCTTTGTCATGACCATCCCCCAATTCCTGCGCCAGAGCATCGTCATGCTCGGCAGTATGGCCATGATGGTCTACGTCTCTCCACGACTGACTGGGGTCATGCTCACCTGCTTCCCGCCTACGATTATCGGGGCGATCATCATTGGCCGGATGGTGGGAAAACGCTCAAAGACGACGCAGGATCAACTCGCCCAGGCAGCCAACGTCGTTTCCGAGGCGTTTCAGGGCATCGCGAACGTGAAGGCGTTCTGTAATGAGCTGTTTGAGCAGAATCGTTACCAAAGCCAGCTCACGATTTTTCTCAAGACCGTTCGGCAGGGCGCCAAGGCCCGGGCCGCGCTGGTCGCCTTCATCATCTTCGCGATCTTCACCGCCATCACCATCGTCCTTTGGTATGGAACCACCCAGCTTCTCGACGGTTCTCTTAAGGCCGGCGATCTTCTTGGTTTCACCTTTTACACCATGTTCATCGGCGGCTCTCTCGCCAGCTTCGCCGATCTCTACAGCAATCTCCAACGTTCCATCGGCGCCACCCAACGCGTGCGCGAATTGCTCGGCGAACCCTCCGAGTCGCTGGAAGTCGTCACCCGCGTCGCCCGCTTCAAGGGCGATGTCAGTTTCGATCACGTCACCTTCGCCTATCCTTCGCGCAAGGAAATCGAAGTCCTCAAGGACCTCAGCTTTTCCGTGCAGGCGGGCAAGATCGTCGCGCTCGTCGGCCCCAGCGGTGCTGGCAAATCGACCATCGCCGCCCTCCTGCTCCGCTTCTACGATCCTCAACAGGGCCGCCTCCTTTTCGACGGACGTCCCGCCACCGATTACGGCCTGCACGAACTGCGCGGACAGATGGCGCTCGTGCCCCAAGAAGTGCTCCTCTTCGGCGGATCGATTGCGGAGAACATCTCCTACGGAAAACCGGGCGCATCGCAAGCCGAGATTGAAGCCGCCGCCAAACGCGCCAATGCCCACGACTTCATCTCAACATTCCCAGAGGGCTACAAAACACTCGTCGGCGAGCGCGGAATAAAAGTTTCCGGTGGCCAACGCCAGCGCATCGCCATCGCCCGCGCCTTGCTTAAGGATCCCTCTATTCTCATCCTCGACGAAGCCACCAGCGCCCTCGACGCCGAAAGCGAACGCCTCGTCCAGCAGGCCCTCGAGGAATTGATGAAAGGCCGCACCTGCTTTGTCATCGCGCATCGTCTCTCCACCATCCGCAACGCCGACCGCATCGTCATGCTCCGCGACGGCGCCGTCCGCGAAACTGGCTCCCACGACGAACTCATGTCCATCCCTGAAGGCGCCTACCGCCGTATGGTCGACCTCCAGCAGGGCGCTAATGTGCTCACCGAAGAAGCGGAAGCCGCCGCCGTAAAGTAGGGCGAGGCCGCCTTAAGGCTTTGTCTTCATTTTTGCTATGTGGCATTTCCTGCACCACGATTTCCTATACAGGATATTTTCCCCGCTCGCTTTCCACTCATGCCCCTCTTTGCAGCGCCACAAATACTTTTTACGAATACCTATATACTCGTTATCAAGAAGTTGACCTTCACGGTTAAAGGCCGCCTCTTTCATTAACTTAAATTTTTCAAGATCAGGTTTTGCAAGAGGAGGTTTGTATATCCCCAAATCAATTCTTTTCTTCATCCACGCATGGTGACACTTAGGACACCAGGATTTTCTATGCAAAATACTGTCTGCAGCGGCCTCCCATTGGTGCCCCTTTTCACACTCCCAAATATATTTCTGTCTTACTCCAATAAAATCATTTCCTAAACACTTGCCTCCTCTTGCTTTCGCTGCCTCCTGTAGTCGCAGCATCAAGTCAAAGTCCCAAGCTCTTCTTAAGTCAATTTTTATGGTGTCAAAATCTGAAGGAATCAGCACTCCCTTCTCTACACATTTTTTTTTGATTGTCGAACGGACTGCATGAAGTGGAGTTAGTTGAGGAATCTCAGGTATTTGTAACAAGATTACTCCATGCTCTCGGCAAAGAGTGATTTTTCTCAAGTCCCAACGAGTTTCGTCTTCAACTGTTCGTCGGCTGAGCTTGCCCGTTCCAATCTTTCGGTAATGCTGTTGACCTTGGTGTTCAAAAGCCAATTTTAAATCTTCGCAGTACCCATCAAGCTGTCGTCGAGTGCCTTCGATAGTCAACCATCCAGGCCACTGGGATGGAAAAGAATGTCCGAACAATTGTTCAAAATAACCGCGGCAGATTCGCTCCCCAACGCCCGAAGAACATTGAGGACACCAACGACCATTTTGAACGTTAATTATTTTAGCACGCCATTGATGGCCTTTAGCACACTCCCATTCAAGGTGTTGCTGAGCGTTCTTTGGCTCAATTTTAGAAATCAATTTCCCTCCTCGCGATTTCGCAAGTTCTGTATAAAAAGCGATTCCGTCTTTTCGCCTAAATTTCTCAGATAAGTTTTCTCGGCTGCAATGAGGACACCATTTTCCGCTTTTGATATTATCGGGTCTTGCGTTCCATTGATGACCTAACGCACATTCCCATCTGTGCTGTTGCTTCCCCCCTCTGTAATCTTCGGATAGGCATTTTCCTCCTTTGCTTGTCGCTAGGTCGCATAGGTCTTTTACTGTCAGCCTTACTCGCTTTGCCCAAATCCTGCATACTCGGCACCAGTGTCCTTCAGTTACAACATTATAGGCATTTGATTTCCACCGATGCCCTTTTTTGCATTCAAAAGTGGTTGTCGTTGGTCGTGGATGAAGAAATTCACTCTTAGACGTGATGACTTGCCCACCATGCTTTGCAGCGGCAGCCAGCATAAGTATGTACCACTCATCCAGCGAACGCTTCATAAGTATCAATTGGATTGTAAATGTTCAATTTCACCTGACAAGAGGGATACGAGGCTTATCGTTGCAACATGAATTTCACGGAAATTCTCAACAAATTGCAGACGCTAAGCATTGAACAGCGCCATCTCTTGATCAGCCATGCGTTGCAATTGGATGAACTGCCGTTATCGGCTAAGAACGAAGCCCTGATCGAAGAACGTCTTGCGGCTCATCGCCAAAATCCACCTTCGTCTGTGCCTTTGGGCGAGATGAAGACTCGGTTGCAAAATCGCCTCCAAAAATAAGTTGGCTTCAAAATTTCTGACATGAAAAAATTCTCCCTCGTCCTTTTAGTCCTGCTTGGCTCGGTCAGTCTTCTTCAGGCCTATGAAGGCGACGTCATCAAGGTAGGCGATCACGCTCCCTCTTTCACTGGCACTGACAGTGACGGAAAGCCGGTGTCGCTCGACTCCCTAAAGAGAAAGGTCGTGTTAGTCGATTTTTTCGCAACCTGGTGTGGCCCGTGCATGGAGGAAATGCCCCATATTCAATCCGAGGTCTGGGACAATTATAAATCCGCAGGCCTCGTTGTGATTGGCATCGGCAGGGAACATCAAATCCCCGAAATGGCCCAATTCAAACAGGACAAGCAGCTTGGATTTACCATTCTGGCCGATCCTCAACGCGAGATTTATTCCAAGTACGCCACCATGTATATTCCCCGATGCTACCTGATCGATAAAGAGGGAATCGTCCGGTTTGCCAGCGTTGGCTACGACACGGACGAGTTCGCGAAAATGAAGGCCCTGATCGCCAGTGAACTGCAAAAAAGCGGAACACCTTAAGTCAGACAGGCCCCGCAGTTTCACGCCCCTGCCTCGTACGCGGGCAGGAACGTGAAGCGGTGTGTATACCGAGGGGACGCTAATTATGCGTCCGCCACCCAGTCTCCTATCCGGAGCAACTCACGGACTTTCCGGCGTTCATACCGGCTTTGATTTACCTTCGTGATACGCTGGTCCGCGATGCGGAACGCGTTTTTGTGTATTCGAACCAACTCGACCATCATGTCGGCTGTTTTCATCAGGACTTATTTCCTTTCAGTTTGTTTATGTTCGAACCTCCCCAAAGCCTAAAGGATGCCAAGTCCGCAATAGAAATTTGCGTTTGCACGATTTGTGAAGATATACGAGTCACGTACTTTTCTCTTTAACCGACCAATTTTGTGCAGGTTGCGGCTTGATGCGTGCTTATTTCACGCCACACTATCTTAACCCAAAAATATATGTCGCTTCACACGCTTTTCAACTCTCTTCGTTCCACAACCACACAGTCTGGTCAAAAAGTTACATACTATTCTCTGCCTGCACTGGAAGAAGCAGGAGTGGGCCCGATCTCCAAGCTCCCCGTTAGCATCCGCATCGTGCTCGAGGCGGTATTGCGTAATTTCGATGGAAAACGCGTCAGCGAAAACGACATCCGTACACTCGCCAATTGGAACGCCAAACAACCCGTCTCGGACGAAATCCCCTTCGTCGTCGCCCGCATCGTTTTGCAGGATTTCACCGGAGTCCCACTCTTGGTCGATCTCGCCGCCATGCGTCACGCTGTCCAGAAGTTGAACAAAAATCCGAAGCTGATCGAGCCCCTCGTCCCCGTCGATCTCGTCGTCGATCACTCCGTGCAGGTCGATGTCGCCGGCTCGGCCACTGCCATGCAGCAGAATCTCGAGTTCGAGTTCACCCGCAATCGCGAGCGCTACGAATTCCTCAAGTGGGGCCAGCAGGCCTTCGAGACCTTCAAGGTCGTCCCTCCCGGCATCGGCATCGTCCACCAGGTCAATCTCGAGTACCTCGCCAAGGGCGTCCTCTCCGCAAAATTTGGTGACGAAACCGTTTATTATCCCGACACCCTTGTCGGCACCGATTCCCACACCACCATGATCAACGGCCTCGGCATCGTCGGCTGGGGCGTGGGCGGCATCGAGGCCGAAGCGGGCATGCTCGGCCAGCCGGTTTACTTCCTCACGCCCGAAGTCGTCGGCGTTCACATGACCGGTGCGTTGCGCGAAGGCGTCACCGCAACCGATCTCGCCCTCCACGTCACCGAGATGCTCCGCAAGCAGAAGGTCGTCGGCAAGTTCGTCGAGTTCTACGGCCCCGGCGCCGCCTCGCTTCCCCTGCCCGATCGCGCCACCATCGCCAACATGGCCCCCGAGTACGGCGCGACCATGGGCTACTTCCCCGTCGATGCCGAATCGGTCAACTACCTCAAGGCCACGGGCCGCACCCAATCACAGGTCGAGGCCTTCGAAAGCTACTTCAAGGCGCAGAAACTTTTCGGCATCCCGACCAAGGCCGATGGCATCGTCTACAGCTCCGATCTCGAACTGGACCTCGCCGATGTCTCGCCCAGCGTCGCCGGACCCAAGCGTCCGCAGGACCGCATTGCGCTGCCCGATCTCAAAGCGAAATTCCTCGGCGCGCTCGACAAGGCCGTCACGGAAAATGGCTTCGGCAAGAAGGGGCTCGAAGACGCGCACACCGTTGTCACGCTCAACGGCACTCGCCCGAAATCGGATGTCGATATCAAGCACGGCAGCGTCCTCATCGCGGCCATCACCAGCTGTACGAACACAAGCAATCCGTCCGTCATGCTCGCGGCGGGACTCCTCGCCAAGAAGGCGGTCGAACGCGGCCTCACCGTCAACGCGGCGGTGAAAACCTCACTCGCCCCTGGTTCCCGCGTCGTCACCGATTACCTCGACAAAACCGGCCTCCAGCCCTATCTCGACCAGCTCGGCTTCCAGATCGTCGGCTATGGTTGCACCACCTGCATTGGCAACTCCGGCCCGCTCAACCCGATCATCGACGAAGCGATCACCAAGAGCGATCTCGTCGCGGCCAGCGTCCTCTCCGGCAACCGCAATTTCGAGGCGCGCGTGCATCCCAGCATCAAGGCCAACTTCCTCATGTCGCCGCCGCTCGTCGTCGCCTTCGCACTCGCGGGCAAGGTCGATATCGACCTCAACACCGAGCCACTCGGCATCGGCAAGGACGGCAAGCCGGTCTTCCTCAAAGAAATCTGGCCCACCCTCCAGGAAATCAAGACCGAGATGGAAGGCGCACTTAAGCCCGAGGTCTTCCGCAAACTCTACAGCGATTTCGCCGAGCAAAATCCGGCATGGAACAATATCGCAGGATCGACGGGCGAGACCTATGCATGGGACGAAAAGAGCACCTACATCCAGGAGCCGCCCTTCTTCGATAATTTTTCGATGGAGCCCGGCCACATCACCGAAATCCTCGAGGCCCGTCCGCTCGGCATTTTCGGAGACTCGGTCACGACCGATCACATCTCTCCCGCCGGCAGCTTCAAGAAGACGTCACCCGCCGGGGCCTACCTCCTCGAAGAAGGCGTGCCGGTTGAAGCCTTCAACAGCTACGGCGCGCGCCGCGGCAATGATCGCGTGATGACTCGTGGAACCTTCGCCAATGTCCGCATCAAGAATCTCATGGTGCCCGGCGTCGAGGGCGGCGTGACCAAGTACCAGCCCTCCGGCGAACAGATGAGTATCTACGACGCCTCGATGAAATATCAGAAGGCTGGCACCCCGCTCATCATCATTGCGGGACAGGAATACGGCACCGGCAGCTCACGCGATTGGGCGGCCAAGGGCACGCGACTCCT
>Ga0207004_1086_pt1 | contig 24688 bp, 20 predicted proteins | sample Alteio_BWMinCont_86_FD_153468 | JGI IMG/M metagenome (GOLD analysis project Ga0207004, IMG submission 153468) | Enriched cells from forest soil in Barre Woods Harvard Forest LTER site, Petersham, Massachusetts, United States -... | ecosystem: Environmental > Terrestrial > Soil > Temperate forest >...
CCTTTCCGGGCGCAGCGAACGGCAGGCAGTAAAATCCTGAGTATTGCCGCACCTAAGCGAAATCGATTTCTGTCAGAATCTTGCTCCTCCCGGAGTTTGCCGCGATAGTCGGATTCGCTATACTTACGACAGCCGCTCACTGCCCAATCCTTGAGGACTCAGCAGCGTTGGGGAAACCATAAGAGTTCGCAACAGGGGATCACCCTGAAATTTGCGGGCTGTTGAAGCGGCCAGGCGGAAATTGTTGGAACCGAATCAGAAAAAATACCGACGCGAGCAGAATAACGAAGAAGTAATTATCGTGGGCGGTTCCGCGGCCGGATTCTACACCGCTGCTAAAGTGGCGCAGGGCGGTAAGCGCGTGCGCGTGTTGGAATCCAAGTGCGGCCTGGAGCCCGTGCCGCGAACCCTGATTGTTACCGATCACTTCCGCAAGCAACTGGGGGCTTCGGCTAATGAAAGCGTGCTCAACGAAATTCGGCGATTCGAGCTCTTCACGGATGGCCGCTCTGCGCAGGTTGCGCTGTCCAAGCCGGACCTTATTATCGAGCGCGCCAAATTAATTCCAGGGCTGGCGCAGGAGGCTCGGCGGTCTGGAGCGGAAATTTCCTTTGATAGCCATTTTCTCGGCGTGTCTCCCAACGCGAGTGGCATTCAGGTGCAAGTTGATTCCGCAGGACAACGGGCAGAGTTGCACGCCAAGAACCTGGTGGGCGCGGACGGCGCGGCCAGCCGCGTGGCGCGAACGGCGGGCTGGACTCCAGTTGAAACCGTGCCGTTGGTGCAGGCCATCGTACGTTTGCCGAAAGACTGCCCAGTGGATACCACGCGCGTCTGGTTCGTGCCCGACGACACGCCCTATTTTTACTGGCTGATTCCGGAATCAGCGGAGCGGGGAGCCCTAGGCGTCATCGGAGAGGATGGCCGCGACACCGCACGCTGCCTGGCACGATTTCTCGAGAAAAAAGGGATGGAGCCGCTTGAGTGGCAAGGCGCGCGCATTCCCGTGTACAAACGCTGGGTACCGGTGAAGAGGCGGATAGGCAAAGGAAATGTTTACCTGGTAGGGGACGCCGCGTCGCAAGTGAAGGTTTCCACGGTGGGGGGCATTGTTACCGGGTTTCGCGGCGCGCAGGCTGTGGCGGAATCCATTTTGCAGCAGGGATCCGGCCGCGAGTTATTAAGCCTCCGGCGCGAACTAAGCACGCATTGGCTGTTGCGACGCACCATGCACCATTTCCAGCAGAAACATTATTCGCGTTTGGTCGATTTACTCAACGCAGCCACACGCGAAACACTTAGCGAAGTCACTCGCGACGAGTCGGCGCGGCTGCTGTGGAATGTGTTGCGGCGCCAGCCGCAACTGGTGTTGCTGGGGCTTCGCGGGCTGCTATTAGGATGGAACAGCGAGCGACGCTAGAAGGCCTGCAGGATGTGACGGCGGGGCCTAAAGCATTGCTGGAGGATTCAAATTGCGCCTCAGTGTGGTTGGGTGTGGTTATGTAGGACTGGTGACCGGAGCATGTCTCGCCGCGGCGGGGCACGAGGTCATTTGCACGGACATTGACGAAAAGCGGATCGCCGAGCTGCAGGCGGGAGGCGTGCCGATTTACGAGCAGCATCTGGACAAGATTCTGGATTCCGCGCGAAAGTCCCGAACGATCTCATACACTTCGGACGCCGGCGAAGCGATACGAAACAGCGACGCCATTTTCATTTGCGTTGGCACTCCGCCAAAGGAAAACGGCGACGCCGATCTCTCCGCCATTGACCATGTGGCACGCCAGATTGCCACGGAGGCGCGTTCGCCAAAGCTAGTCATAGAAAAAAGCACAGTGCCGGCGCGCACGGGACTGGAGTTGCGTCGCGCGCTCACGGCCTACTCGCGCAACAGCGGACTTACCTTTCGCGTGGCATCAAATCCGGAATTTCTTCGTGAAGGGACCGCCGTTTCCGACTTTTTTCATCCAGACCGTATCGTTGTCGGAGTGGAGGATGAGTCGTCGGCGCGGGATATGCGCGAGATTTACCGGCCAATTCTGGAGCGCTCTTTTCGCTGCCCGGTGCACGATGGCACGTGTCCCCCGGGGAGCGCGGTGGACTTGCTCGTTACCACGATCAACAGCGCGGAGCTCATCAAACATGCTTCCAACTCATTTTTGGCGCTGAAAATCAGCTATGCCAATGTGATCGCCGACCTTTGCGAGAAAATTGGAGCGAATGTGGAAGAAGTGACCCATGCCATGGGACTGGATCCGCGCATTGGGACGCAATTCCTGCGCGCCGGGCTGGGTTTCGGCGGTTTCTGCTTCCCGAAAGATTTGCAGGCGTTCATCCATTTGTCAGGCACCGTGGGCGTGGACTTTGAAATCCTCAAAGCGGCGGAGCGCGTCAACAAGCAACGTATCGAGCGTTTTTTCGACAAAGTGCGGCAAGCGCTGTGGGTGGTTAAGGGAAAACGCGTGGCAGTGCTTGGTCTGGCCTTCAAAGCGAATACCGATGACATCCGGTTCTCGCCGGCGCTCGAAGTAGTGAAGGAGCTCCTCCGGCAAGGCGCACAGGTACAAGCGACGGACCCGGAAGCGATTACCAGAACGAAGGCGCTCTTTCCCGCCGCCAGCTATCACACGGATGCGTATGATGCTTTGCGCGACGCGGAAGCCGCGCTGGTTTGCACGGAATGGGATGTGTTTCGGGATCTGGATTGGGAGCGCGCGGGAAAACTAATGACGCGTCGGCTGGTAATTGACGGCAGAAATCTCTACTCACCGTCGCGAATGCGCGAGCTAGGCTTTGAATACCATTCGTTCGGGCGCGAATAATCTCGGGCAAGAGATGGAAATCACGACCACCTCCGCAAAATGAAAGCGCCGCCCTATCGAACGTCGGCGGTTTGCTTGTTGGCGAAGTGTTCCTTGAAATAGTCGAGCGTGGTGCGCAGGCCGTCCTCCAGGTTCACTTTCGGTTCCCAACCTAAGATGCGTTTGGCCTTGGTGATATCCGGGCAGCGCTGCTTAGGGTCGTCCTGCGGCAGAGGCTCAAAAATAATTTTCGGAGCATTTGCAAAATGCACCCGAATCCGTTCGGCAAATTGGAGAATGGTGATTTCCTGCGGATTTCCGATATTCACGGGCAAATGTTCGTCCGACAGCATCAATTTGTAAATTCCATCGATCAAGTCCGAAACAAAGCAAAAACTGCGAGTTTGCTTGCCATCACCGTAAACGGTAAGGGGCTTGCCGGTGAGCGCCTGATGAACAAAGTTGGGCAGCGCGCGGCCATCGTTCAGCCGCATGCGCGGCCCGTAGGTATTGAAAATGCGGACAATGCGCGTGTCCACGCCGTGGTAGCGATGATAGGCCATGGTCATGGCTTCGGCATAACGCTTGGCTTCGTCATACACGCCGCGCGGCCCGATCGAGTTTACATGCCCCCAGTAGGTTTCCGGTTGTGGAGAAACTTCGGGGTCGCCATAGCATTCGCTGGTGGAAGCGAGGAAAAATTTGGCTTGCTTCGCCAAGGCGAGCCCGAGCGCGTTGTGCGTGCCCAAGGCTCCAACCTTCAGAGTCTGGATGGGCATTTTCAAATAGTCGACGGGGCTAGCCGGGGAGGCAAAGTGCAGGACGTAATCAACCGGTCCGGCAACATCGATGTAGTTGGAAACGTCTGCACGAGCAATGCGAAAACGCGGATGCTTCTGAAGATGGGCGATGTTGGCATCCACGCCGGTAACAAGGTTATCGAGCGAGAGGACGTCCCACCCCTCCGCGATCAGGCGATCGCAAAGATGCGAGCCAAGAAATCCCGCTCCTCCGGTAACTACTGCGCGCATGCACCCTCCCGAATAGCCGTGATGATAATGTTAATCCGCCAGTTAGGCAATTGACCACAATGGTTCGCCGCGGTACGATGCGCCCGCTTGTCTATGGACAGCAGCACGGACGCGCGGCCCGCCGGGAAACGCCACTTGCGCGCGGCTGGCGCTCTTCTCATCGTGGCTTCGGTCATGATTGTCTCGCTCGTTATCCTCTTCCTCGGAGTGGGCCGCTGGCTGATAGTGGAAGACCCGCTGGATAAAGCTCAAGCTATTGTGGTACTTAGCGGGCGAATCCCCGTGCGCGCTCAAGAAGCGGCCCGATTGTACAATGCCGGCTTTGCTCCGCAAATTTGGTTGACGCGCGCCAATGAACCTGCCGCGTCACTTCAGGAAATGCACATCGCTTACATAGGCGAGGACTTCTTCAACTCACGTGTTTTGATGCAGGAAGGGGTGCCATCGAATGCAATCCGTGTGCTTGAGCCATCGATCGACAATACCGCGGACGAGATCCGGGCTATCGCGGACACGATGTGGAGGGAAAAGGACGGGTCGGTAATTATCGTGACAAGCAAGGCGCATACGCGGCGGGTGCGCACATTGTGGAGGGAGCTTTCCGGCGGGCGAGGGCGAGCGATCGTTCGCGCCGCTCCCAGCGACCCGTTTTCGCCGGATCATTGGTGGCGCTCAACGGGAAGCTTGCTGGAAGTGGTGCGGGAAGTATTGGGCCTGCTGAACGCGTGGGCCGGGTTGCCTGTCCCTCGAAACGAAAATTAGAAGAAGAAAAATCGTTTACGCCGAGGCGAAGCCTTTTCGTCGGGAATCTCCGGAACGTAGGGAAGATCTCGCCCTTCAAAAGCGGCCAGCGGGTTTTCAACGAACAGAGCACGCGCCTTCTCTTCGCCAAATTGCTCTTTTACCGCGGCGTAGGCCGGCATCAGGCGCAGCGGCCTGCGCTTGGTGTTATGCGCGTCGCTGGCCACAAAATGGACAAGACCTCGTCCGATCCAGCAGAGCGAGTCTTCCTGAGCACGTGGACCAAACGTTCCGGTCAAGGAGCCTGCGGTGACCTGCACGTAGCAGCCGAGCCGCACCCATTTGGCCAAACGTTCTGGCTGGCGGCGCAAGATGGCGTTGCGCTCGGGATGAGTGATGATGGGCCGCAGGCCCTTGAGCTGCAAATCGTGCAGGGTTTCATCCATGGACGGCGGGATGGAGATTTCGTTGAATTCGACAAGCAGGTAATCGTGCTGGTTGATGCAAAAGCGTGAGGGGTCTTTGCGCAAAGCGTCGAGATTTTCGGGATTGAGATGAAAGTCGCATCCCGTCGCCAGCTCGAGGCGATCACCGATTTCGCTCTGGAGGTGTTCGCGCAGACGCTGAACATGCGTGAAATCGAAAGGATATTCGCTGTTGCAATGCGGGGTGGCAACGACGTGCGTGATGCCGTCATTGATGGCCGATTCGGCCATGGCCAGCGATTCTTCGATGCCGTCGGGGCCGTCGTCGAGGCCAGGCAAGATGTGGCAATGTACATCGACCATAGAATCCGCGAACTCCCAGGGAAAGTCGCCGGCGCGCCGGAGAAACCGGAGGCTTGTCCGTCTGGACTCACTCCCGTGACTGCTTGCAGGGTGCCGGTGGGGCCTGCAACTGCCGGTTGGACAGCTCGGCGCGTGTCTACTATCTTGCGCCGCTTTGGCACGCAACCGCAACGGCCCGAGCCGTTTGCGGGTACTCTTGGATACTGGCCCAATTTGGTGATGGAGCGCTTGAGAAACAGCGCGCCGAAGTACGCCAATTCGTCTATGCCGCAAAGGACGCCCCTCCCGGGAAAGATGCAGCGCCGTCCAAGCTTGAGTTCGACGTTTTCCAAATAGGGAATCCGGGAGCATCAGGGGTACCCCAACCCCGGGTGTTTTTGTGAAAGAGCGCGCAAACGATTGAAAACAAAGGACTGGAGCCGAAAAAAAGCCGGCAAGAGAGATAGAGAGTGCGCAAGAGAATGAAAACACGGCATTTACCTGTCCCGACAGGCAAGCCACAGAGGAGCACAGGACGCAGAGGCGGAGAAAATCGCGGATGGGCGATGCGGGAGGGTGACACCCCGGGGGTTTTGTATGGATGTGAATATAAAGGGTTTGCGGGAATAGGGATTTGTAAGGTGATGAAAATAAAGGGTGATAAAAATCGAGCGGTGGGCGGTTCGTGGGGAGGCGGAATGGTGGCGGGGGAAGTGAGAGGAGTGCAATGGGCGAGCATTGTTGCGAGCGTCGGGATAAAACGATAGCAGGAGGGGTACGCGGGAACAACTGGTCGGAGGGACGGTTGAGGTGTAGCTGGCCGAGAATTTATTGTGCCTCAGGAAATGTGCCGCTGTCGTAATCAGAGCGGCAAATTCAAAATCCGCACCCTTGAAAACCACTGCACGGGAGTTTTGTGCCTTGACAACGCCTTCGCTCTTATCGAGCGGCACCCACTCGTATTTCGGCGCTATCATTTGGCTGATGAGCGAGGCTAAATCTCTCCGCCACCCGCCAAGGGACACATAGAAATATTCGTGCGGCAACAAAAATAAAGGGTTGCTCTGGAGCGAGCAACCCTTTGCTAATTCACCTTCGGAAATTGGTTGCGGGGGTCAGATTTGAACTGACGACCTTCGGGTTATGAGCTTCACAGAAAAGAAGGGCAAAAATCTCACAAATGCTTGCTGTGGCGTTGCTTAGCTCTTAGCCCCCCGCACCATTTCTTCTGTTCAGTTGTACCGAACTTGTACCGAAAATACTAAAGCTACGCTGGCTCTGGTGTGATTCGAGCTTGGGCGAAGATCGTGTGGAGAGTGGCTTTATTGATTTTCTGCCTGAACTCCTGAAGATTCTCCAGCGTCAACCTCGCATTGCGACCACCAAACTTTGTGTCCAAGATTTTCTTCATTGTCAGCCGCATTTCCTTGCCTGCGTGTTGCCGTTCGAACCCTTTGTAATTCTCATAGGCGATTAAGTCTGCGGCTTGCAGTAGCACTTCGCTTTGCCAGCCTTTCAGTTCAATGCTGTGGAGTCGATCCCGACATTTGATCCCCTCATCCCGCTTCAGTCCTTCGAATGTGTCGATCAGCACCCCATTGAACTCCAGCGAATCGTGGATGAAGGCGATCTGATCTGTTTCGTATCGCGGGTTCGACATCAATCGTTGGTCGATGTACACCATGATCTGGCTGAAGAGTAGAACGTGGCACAGATTCTTGACCCGATCTTGCTTAGCCGCTTCGGGAAAAACTGTTTCCACATCCTTCTTGTAGACATTTTCTCCGCATCCGACGCAGGGGTACCTATGGAAAATCCCCAATAATTTGTCAAAGAAGTCGAACTTCTCATCGTCAGACCAACCCTCAAATTCTTGGCGCTTGGTGCTCCAGTGCGTGGCGTGGAAGCGTGAGATTGTTGGTCGCCCGTCTGCTATGAGTTGACGATTCTTCGCATCGAGCACCCGTCCCCACGCAGCCTCAAAACTGAAGAGGTGCGACCAATGCCCTATGAAACAAGAAAGGGTCATCAGCCCAGTCAGATCATCGTCACCACTGTCATCGACGTATCCCCAAAACATGACACGATTTTAACCAACTGAGGAGGTATTCCGAAGCTGTACTGAGCATCCAAGTCGCTGAAAGGGACGGTAGGAACCGTTCCCTGTGGGTAAGAATTCTCGCGTTGCGACCCCCTGCTCAGCGCACCTGACGCAGAGCTTCATACACCGGTTCAAACACTTTTGCGTTGGCGGTCACGAAAATCAAGTAATCATTCTCGGACAAGTACGATTCGGCTTTCATCCAGCCAAGCTGCCGCCAAAACAAGTGAGCAAGGTCGGCGTATTCCGGGTCATGAAAGCCGAAATCGAAGTTAACGAACGCATGCACTTGCCCCTGTTGCATCTCGGACTCAAAGATGTTCGTGCTGGGGTCTGCAAGTGCGCCCAAGTTTGTCGGAGCGCCAAAAACATATAACTCCGAAAAATAGGTTTGCGGCACCATGTTGACGTGCTGGATTCTGGGGCTGTATGCGATTTCACCGTGCGAAACCCAACCGCCTGACCTTTGCCCTTCCGTCAGAAGTAGCGCCCCACTGTCGAAGGAGGTAATTGCAACATACTTCTCTAGGACTACATCTGGGCAACATTCCAGCACGTCGAGCTGCCTATCAGTTGAGACAAGCCACTGATAGCCGTTCGTTGAGCCGGTTTGCAACAGGTGGTCAGCGTCTCTCATGTCTAAATTGTACGAAAGTTGGCTTGGATAAGCCGGTCTTTGTGGGTAAGAATTCTCGCGCTGCAACCATTTTGAGCTTGGGAATTGAGCACCAAATCTTCTGTTGATCCGGTGCCCATTTCACGACGCACTATCGGACACGGAAGCTGATCCGCGTGGCTAGGCGTCTCCTGTAGGGTCTTCGCCGTCTCGGTACGCGCTCACCCATGACTTCCATCTTACAAAGGTAATTGGTTTAGGGAAATCTCTTGTCGAATTCCACTTTGTCGATGACCTCCGCTGTGCGAAATGCAAATGGTGCAACCACTCTTCGGATCGCCTTGGTCAACGGCTCATCGTCGGTCACGAACAAATCCACGTATGGAAGTGCGATGACATGCTGGCTATCTCGGAAAGCGCGGTCCGTAAGAAGTCTGCCTGTTCGCCAACCGTCGAGGGATAGGCCAGACTCGACAGCAATGCTCGGGAAGTCCTCATTCTTGCATGACCGAAGAAACATATCTTTTTCAATCGCCACGATCTTTCGCCCGTTTGGAGTTGTCATAGGCAGGAAGCGCCCAATCATGATTTTGTCGAGACACCGAATCATCTCCGGCGTGAGCCTGCCCGCCCGGTAGTTCTCGCCGTTGCTCTTCTGTGCCTCGAAGTTACTACGGAGGCTTGCATTCATCGGGTGGTTGTCGCCGAGTGTCTGCATGTGCTTTACGAACGCCCTAGAATCCCGATAGCTAGAGGTGATTGCAGTGCTGACTCTGTTTAAGTCGGCGAGCACTTCCGCAAGGCTCCCTAACCGTGGCAATCGCTGATGGGGAATGCCCAAGACACGGAAGAATGCGTCCTCAACCTCGCGCTGCTGAATGGTCAGTCGCTCGAAGAGCCAAGCCGGGCGTAGGGAGTCAGCGAATGCCGCGACTGATAGTCCACGCGCATGGTTTGTGTCTCGTGCCATTTCCAGCCAATGCCAAGTTGAGAGTACAAATTTGACCTTCTCGTCGGAAACAAGCTGACGAAGATGATCTTGATACTTCTCATCAGCATCGTGCGAGGTAAGTACAAAATTGTGGTCGCAGTAAACAAAAGGAGCAACAAGTTACAACCTAGCTTCAACGGATCGAACGGCGACGGGCATGGTGGTTCCTCATCCGGCTTTGGCGCTTGATTCGTTGGGCCGCAATCTATCACGTATTTCTGAGCGAGGGGGCAGACCGATCCTCTGGCACATCCGAATCAGTTCTTCTTTTCCATAAGTGGCGGGTGACGCAGAGATTTGTTGAGGCGCTGTTTCTGAAGACACCGCGCGAGTATATCATTTGTGTACTACCCTTTGTGGGTAGCAGATGTACGCGAGGGTGCCGCACCCTTTGGTGTTTAAGGGTGCGGTTTTTGACTTTTCCGCGGCTTGTGTTTTTTTCCTTATGCGCAATCCTTTGCGGCGCCTTTACGGACGCAAAGAGAAACTGGATTACATGCACCGGAATCCGGTGCAGCGCAGACTGGTCTTGCATCCGAAAGACTGGCCGTGGAGTAGTTGGGCGCATTACGAGAAGGGAGAGACGGGGTTGATTCGGATTGACGCGCTGGGTGAGGAGGAGAGCGTTGCGAGTTCGGCGAAAGCGGAAAGACAAAACCAGAAAAGACAAGACCAGAAAAGTCAAAGACCGCACCCTTGAAAGGCAAAGGGTGCGGCACCCCGTCTTACTTTTGCGCTTCGATTCTAACAAACGAGGAACTCATCGAATTCTCTTCGCCACCCGCCACCCAAATTCATTCAACAGCTAATGTCCGGGCCACCCTAAAACGCGGTTTACCTCGATTCAAATGTCCTCTTGGTTGAGATGGAAGGTGGTTCCCGGAAGGACATACAGGCCCCAAGGGGCTGATGTACAACGCGCATACATGAATCGCCAAGGTTTGGTCGTATTTCTTGGGTATGCCTGGACCTGCTATATTGATTCGGCCCTTTCGTGGCCTTGCGGCCTATACGCCAACACAGTTCAGGAGTGCGACGCGACACATGCCAATTGACCGGAAACCTGAGTTCTTCAAGGGCGCCCAGCTAAAGGTGGCCATAATCGGATGCGGATACGTGGGCCTGCCACTGGCGCTGCGCTTTGCGGAAGCGGGGCACAAGGTAACGGGATTTGATACGGACCCGAACAAAGTGAACATGCTGAACGCGGGGCGGTCTTATATCGAGCATATCCCGCAGAACAAGATCCAGCAGTTCGTCAATAGCCGGCATTTTGGCGCGACGACGGATTTTGCGCGATTGAAAGAAGCGGACGCGATCCTTATTTGCGTCCCGACGCCGTTGGACGAGCGGCGCGAGCCGGACCTGAGTTACGTGGAGCAAACGGCGATTTCGATTCAGCCCCACCTGCAAAAGGGGCAGCTGGTGGTACTGGAATCCACGACGTATCCGGGTACGACGGAAGAGTTGGTGCTGCCGATACTGGAGAAAAGCGGCTTGCGTTGCCCGATCGCGGCGGGACTGGAAAACGAGAACATAGCGAGTGACTTCTGGCTGGCGTTTTCTCCAGAGCGGGAAGATCCGGGCAATAAGCAGTTTGGTCTGGCGCAAATACCCAAAGTGGTGGGCGGAGTGAATCCACCGAGCGGACGCGCTGCGGTGTCGTTGTATGCGCAAGTTGTCGCCCGCGTGGTTCCGGTAAGCTCCACACGCGCGGCGGAAATGGCCAAGCTGCTGGAAAACATTTTCCGCTGTGTGAACATCGCGATGGTGAACGAACTGAAGATGCTCAGTTTGCGCATGGGCATCGATATCTGGGAAGTGATTGACGCCGCGGCGACGAAGCCGTTCGGCTTCATGCCGTTTTATCCGGGGCCGGGACTTGGCGGGCATTGCATTCCGGTGGATCCCTATTATCTTTCGTGGAAAGCGCGCGAGTTCGATTTTTCGACGCGTTTTATCGAGCTCGCGGGCGAGGTGAATACCGCGATGCCCTACCACGTTGTGGATGCAATTGCGGCGGCGCTGAACAACCACAAGAAGAGCTTGAAGGGCGCGAAAATCTTGATTTTAGGCGTGGCTTACAAGAAGGATGTGGACGATTTGCGGGAATCTCCGACGCTCAAAATTATGCAGTTGCTGCAACAGCGCGGGGCGCAGCTGGATTACAACGATCCGTATTTCCCGCAGCTGCACAAGATGCGGCATTACAATTACGAGAACATGAAGTCGGTGCCGCTGAGCCCGCAGACGATCGGCAGCTACGATGCAGTGATCGTGGTCACGGATCATTCGAGCTACGATTACGGCGCGATTGTGGACGCGGCCAAGCTGGTGGTGGATACGCGCAACGCCACGCGCCGGGTGATGCGTCACCGCGACAAGATCGTGCTTTGCTAACCGCACATGGCTGCCTCCGTCGAAGAAATCCGCCGCCAGCTAGAGGAAAGCGCTCGCGTGAAGCAGGCTTTCTCCGCCGCTCTGGTCGGTCGCATCCTGGAATTTGCGGAGAAATGCGCGGCGTCTCTGCGCGCAGGCGGCAAAATCGTGTTCTTTGGGAATGGCGGCAGTGCGTCTGACGCCTTGCACCTTGCGGCAGAGCTCGTGGTGAAACTGCGCGACGAGCGACGTGGGCTGGCTTCACTGGCGCTTACGGCGAACTCTTCGATATTGACGGCGGCGGGGAATGATTACGGCTTCGAGCAAATTTTTGCGCGGCAGATCGAATCGCTGGTATCGGCGCAGGATGTGCTGGTAGCGCTGTCCACCAGCGGAAACAGCGCAAATATTTTACGAGGCGTCGTAGCGGGTCGCGAGCGGCGCGCCTTTGTGGTCGCTTGGACTGGCGAGACGGGTGGGGCGCTGGCGAACGAAGTTGACCTTCTGCTCAACGTTCCATCGCGCGATGCCCAGCGCATTCAGGAAGCGCACATCACCATAGGGCATATCGCCTGCTCGCTGATCGAGCAACTCATTTTGCGCGGGTAGCTCGCGGCTCGCGGCTTTACTTCATCTTGACCAACGCTACCCGAGCGGTGGCGAACGGCATCACCGCTTCCAGCAGTACCGGCGTCCGCGCCGCGTTATTCGCCAAATATAGCGTGACATGCGCGTCTTTCATTTCTACGCCTTCGTCGAATACGCGGAGGTCTATTTTTGAAGCGGAAAAAGTGCCCGCGGGCACGGCGATACTGTCCGCGGTTCCGGCGTAAGAGGCTCGAACGTCGTAAAGTTTATGCCCGTCATACACCGGACTGCGCACCTCGCGAACTTTTTCCCAGTCCACCATGCGCAGATATTGCATGAGGCCCAGAGGGTCGCGTGTTCCAGGCACCACGCGAGTCTGCGTTGCGTTGGGGGCGGTACGTTCCGTGCCGGTCGTGGACATACGCTGGATGGATTCCTGCTTTTCCCCACGCTCGTTGAGATGCATTTCATATTGCAGGCTGGAGAGCGTGGCCGCGTCGCTGTAAGAGTCAAACTGATCGTCGAGCTCGAACATCATGCGCAAAGGATTCTCGGTGTGCGCGAAGGCCTGCAGGTGCCAAGCGTTTTTCCCGAAGAAGTTTTGGCGGTCGACAATGGCCAAGCGGAGATTTGCGACGTTGCTTAACTTGGCGACGTCCGCGGCAAATTCCAGCACTTCGCCGGCGTGAAAAGGTGTGGCGGCATCGCTGGACGCGGATCGCTCTTTGGGCTCAGCCGCGTTTGACGGCGCGGGCGAAGCCGCGAATGAGGAGTTATGCGGAGTTGCGGGCGCTGCGGAACCGAGCACAGGTTGCGACGCTTTGGACACCCGTGCCGCAGATCCCGGCCCATAGGTCCAATACAGCGCTCCGGCCGAGCACGCCAGGGCGGCTATTATCGCGGTCGTTGCGGAGAGCTTAGTCATGCCATTTGTGTGAACCTAATACGAAACAATGCGTTGCCTATTTGTCTTCCGTCGTACAATACATTTCACGTTTCCCGCACGTCGTGAACGCGGAAGTCCGGTGTGCGGCGCGAACTCTGAGATTATCAAAACGCGAGGCGCTCGTCTTGCCGAGGCGCAACTCGCTTATCGCGGCAGCCATCCGCCTGCCGCGAACCTAACGCAGGGGGATTACAGGAATGCGCTTTGTGGTCACGGGAGGCGCGGGTTTTATCGGTTCGAACACGGTGGACGAACTCGTGCGCCGCGGGCACAGCGTGGTCGTTCTGGACGATCTTTCGTCCGGGAAAGAAGAAAACCTCGCGGAAGTCCGCAACAAAATCACTTTAATCAAGGGCAGCATCACGGATATTGAGGTTGTTCGCAAAGCGATGCATGAGGCGGAATACGTGCTGCACCTGGCGGCGCGCACTTCGGTGCCAAAGTCGGTAAAGGATCCCATTGAGACGAACAAGGTCAATGTCGATGGCACGTTGAATGTTTTGGTGGCGGCGCGCGATGCGAAAGTGAAGCGCTTCGTTTTCGCGGCCTCCTCTTCCGCGTATGGGGAAACGCCGACCTTGCCCAAGATCGAAAAAATGGAGCCGCAACCCATCTCGCCCTACGGCGTCACAAAGTATGTGGGCGAGCTGTATGCGCAATCATTCGGCCGGTGCTATGGGCTCGAAAACGTGTCGCTGCGCTATTTCAATATTTTTGGACCGCGGCAGGATCCGGGCTCACCCTACTCTGGTGTGCTTGCGAAATTTTGCGCGGCTTTTCTCGAAGAAACGCCACCTGTGATTTTTGGCGATGGCGAGCAGACGCGCGATTTCACTTATGTGGAGAACGCGGTGCAGGCCAATTTGCTGGCCTGTGAGGCTCCCAACGTTTCAGGAAAAACGTTCAACGTGGGGATCGGAGGGCGCTTCTCCTTGAACGAGACAGTGGCGCTGCTCAATAAGGTCTCCGGCCAGAACCTCGAAGCAAAATATGAGCCAGCGCGCGATGGCGATATTCGCGATTCACAAGCAGACATTTCACAGGCCCGCGAGTCCCTCGGGTACGAGCCACTGGTTGGGTTCGAGGAGGGCTTGCGGCGCACGTTCGAGTGGTATCGCGCGACACAAGTCAAGACGAGTGCCACACCTGCGCCTGCGTCCGTGCCTGCGCCAGCTCCTGCAAAATCGTGAACAGAAAAGACCAACCTGTTCGTGTTGTGGAGTTCGACGCTAGCGGTCTTGGTCTTCGTCATTTCCGTCATCGCGGCGGCGCTCCGTTGGCTTGGGCACGATGTGCGGAATTCCGGCATCATTCATCTTTTTGTTGAGAGCGGCGAGATCCTCGTCCACTAGTTTTTTTAGTTGAGCAGACGCATCGCTGACCAGCGGGCCTAATTCGGCGAGCTTCTCTTTCTGCTGTCCGCCGGGCGCGGCGGCGAAACCATCCAGATCTTGCAACAGGCTTAGCACCTGGTCGGGCAGAGGATCGGGCTTCCATTCGAATGGCGGGCCCGCATCCCCGAGTCCGCCGCGTTCGCGGATGAATTTTTCCGCCAGCTTATCCACTTTCTTCTGCAGCTCGTCCGCGGCTTTCTGGATTTCTTCGGAAACTTTCGGTAAATCGGGCTTGCCGGCATCCGCTTTCCATTGCCCGCGAGCCGCATTTAACGCATCCTTCAGGCCCTGCATGGTTTTGCGGTCTTTGGCCGCGGTCTTGGCCATTGCGTAGAGTTGATCGATGGCCGCGTGCCGGGCCTCGCGATCTTCCGGCGAAAGCTGAATGCGCGGATCGTCTTCAACGACGATTTCTTGCGTGGCCTCATTCTTTCCGGACTTGATTTTGAGGATGTACTTTCCGGGCTCGACGTGCGGGCCGCGCGGCCCCTCCGAATATCCGGCAGCCATGGCCTCCAACTGTTCTGGGGTGGGTTCGGCCGCCGGGTTGTAGCGCAAATCCCAATTGGCGCGATTTACACCTGCGGCGCCGGGGCCATCGAATTCCCGCACCACTTTTCCGTCTTTGTCTGTGACGCTGACCTTTACCTTGCCGTCTTTTTTGGGCTCCGCGGTGGATTTGCTCTCCTCCTCTGTGGTGCTCTTGCTCTTTTCCCCTTGCTCGGTTTTCGCTTTGGCGGATTTTTCCTTGTCGTCGTTGTCAGGCTTTTGCGCGGCTTTCGGCGGCTCCACCGGCACCGCTTCCTTCAAGTAATAGCTCAGGAGGGCGCCGTAGGGCGGATTCTTGGCGGTAAAGAATTTCTGGCCTCCGCTCCAGCGCCTCTGCCTTACGCTGAAAGTAATGGCCGCGTGCGGTGGAAAGAAGGTCAGGGCGCTGTTCAGCACGGTGGCATCCATCTTTTCGAGTGGAGTGATGTCGTCGAGAATCCAGATCGAGCGGCCATGCGTGGCAAGCACAAGATCGTTTTCGCGCGGTTGTATCTGGATATCGTCGACGGGGACGGTTGGAAAATTGTTCTTCAGCGCCGTCCAGTTCGCGCCGCGATCCCAGGAGACCCACAGGCCAAACTCGAGTCCGGCAAACAGCAGATTTTGATTGCGAGGATGCTCGCGAACAACGTGCACGCTTCCGGCGGAATCGGGAATGCCGTTACGAATCGCTTTCCAGCTCTCGCCGTAATCATTGGTCACGAAAATGTACACACCGTAGTCGTCGCTGCGATGCCCGTCGAAGGTGGCAAACGCCGCTCCCTCTCCAGCTTTCGACGCCACCACGCGGCTGACATATGTGCCCTTGGGCACGCCTGGCACGCGAGAGGCGACATTCTTCCAACTCTTTCCGCCATCGCGCGTGACTTGCAAATTCCCGTCGTCGGTGCCGACCCAAAGCACGTTGGGCGTCAAGGGTGACTCGCTTAGCGTTGTGATCGCAGGATATTCCTGCACGCCATCGTGGCGCGACAGCGTCTTCTTGTCCGGCGTCTTCCCGAAGATTTGCAGCTTGTTGCGATCCACGCCGGTAGTGAGATCGCCGCCGAGCCGAGTCCAGGTGTCGCCGCGATCGGTGGACTTGAAGAGGTAGTTTCCGCCGTAATAGATGGTGGTGTGATTGGACGTGGACACGGCCACCGGCGAACTCCACTGGAACCGGTAGTGCGGCTCCCCATTCCTCGCTTCCGGCGCAATGGAGCGTTGCTGACCTGTTCGCAAATCTCGACGATCGATATGACCGTCCTGCGATTCGGTGTACACGATCCATGGCTCCACGGGATCGATCGCGGCATAAAATCCGTCGCCACCGTGGATCACACTCCAATCTTCATTGGTGATGCCGTCGCGCGTCAGCGACTGGCTCGGCCCGCACCAACTTCCGTTGTCCTGCAGGCCTCCGCAAATGTGATAGGGCTTCTCGTTGTCGAGCGAGATTTCGTAGAACTGGCCGATGGCGAGCGTGTTGACGAAATCCCAGGTACGCCCGTTGTCGTAACTCCAGTGGATTCCGCCGTCGCTGCCGGCAATCATGCGATTCGAATCCGCCGGATCGATCCACATGGCGTGAAAATCGCCGTGGATGCCCTTGACGCGGTCGGTGACGAATTTCTTACCGCCGTCCTCGGAATAAAACATTTGCGCGCCGAGTTCCCAGATGCGCAAATCATTATTGGGATCGATGCGAATCTGGCTGTAGTAGGAAGGCCGCGGATTGGTGTCGCCCATCTTCTTCCACGTCTCGCCCTTATCTTCGCTGCGGAACGTGCCGCCCTTTTCGTGCTGCACAATCGCGTAAACAATGTTCGGGTCCTTGCGATAGATGTCCAGGCCGATGCGTCCCGTTTCGCCGCCGTTCTCGTACGGCAAGCCTTTGGTCAGTTTCTTCCAGGTCGCGCCGCCATCCGTAGTCTTATAGATCGCGCTGTCTGAGCCGCCGCCGTTGAACCCGTAGGGTGTGCGCCGTCGCTCATAGGCTGCCGCATAAAGAATGTCCGGACTCTCCGGATCCATCGCCAAATCGCTCACGCCGGTGTCGTCATTTATTTTCAGGACCTGCGACCATGTCTTTCCGCCGTCCGTAGTTTTGTAAACGCCGCGCTCGGGATTCGGCCCCCACAAGTGGCCCAGCGCCGCGACGTAGACTACATCCGGATTGCGCGGATGAATTACGACGCGTCCGATGTGATGGGTCGCGGCCAGCCCCATTTTCTGCCAGGTCTTGCCGCCATCGAGCGACTTGTACGCGCCGTCGCCCCACGACGAACTCTGCCGATTATTTGGCTCGCCTGTTCCCACCCACACCACCGAAGGATCGGACGGGGCAATGGCGATGTCACCGATCGTTGGCACCGCCTCTTTATCGAACACCGGCGTCCAGGTGGTGCCATTGTTGGTGGTCTTCCATACGCCGCCCGCGGCCACGCCTACAAAAACAATATTCGGGTTGCTCTCCACCACCGCGAAGTCGTCGATGCGCCCGCCCATCACCGCCGGGCCGATCTCGCGCAGATCCAGGCTCTTCAATTTATCGACGGGATTCGGCTGGTCCGCCGGCCGGGCTTCGGCTCCGATAGTGAGCGCTCCGCCAAACAACCCCGCGGCTGCTGCAAACTTCAAAACAGACGACACTCGCTTCATGATCATCATTCCTCTCATTGCGCGGCGCGGCATCATACTCCGCCGCCCTGCGACGCGCATCCCTTGTTTGCGGAAACGAACCACCACCGTGTTGAAACAGACGCACGGCGCGGCGCCGCGGTTTCGCGGCCAGTTTTGGCGGCCGCTACACAACACCGCATGCTCATGCTAGGCTATCCAACTTACTCGACCGGTCGCGTCCTCAGCGTGAATCGCCACTCTAATGCTCGGAAATTCTCCGCGCTTCAACTATTTCTGCTGATAGTGGCGCTCTCGTTCGCCTTGATTTTCTCCTGTGCGCCATTCGCCGCAGGGCAGCAAATCCGCCCACCCACCGCCAAGGGCGGCATAGCCGAGCTTTCCGCCAAGGGCCCGCAGCGCCGCCAGGGCAATCTCTTCATCGCTGACGACGATGTCGATATCCGCTACGCCGGCCAGCGTCTCCGCGCCGATCACATCGAATACAACGACGAAACCACGGAAGCCTTCGCGCGCGGACACGTGCGGTATGATTACGAAAATCAGCATCTCGAGGCGGATGAAGCGCACTACAACGTCGGCACCGGCCGCGGGACGTTTCTGAACGTTCGCGGCACGGTAAAAATTGAACGCCGGCCGAATCCCACGATATTAGTCACCGATAACCCGCTCTACTTCGAAGCGCGCCAAGTGGAGCGATTTGGAAACGACTTTTACATCATTCATCAGGCCTGGATCACCGTCTGCGACCCGCGTCAGCCAACCTGGCAATTTTACGCGCCACGCGCGCGAGTCCGGCTGGGCAAATCGATGGCCCTGATCAACACGAACTTCCGGTTATTCCGCGTTCCGCTTATCTGGATGCCGTACGCAACCGCGCCCGCCGGCTCGAAGATTCGCCAATCGGGTTTGCTCGTGCCCGTCGCCGGGAACAGCTCCAGCAAAGGTTTCGTCTTCGGCGATGAGTTTTACTGGGCTCCCGCGGACTGGATGGATACCACTCTTGGCGTGGAGCTACTGAGCAGGCGCGGCTCCGCGGAACGCGCACAGTTTCGCCTCACGCCTTGGGAGGGCACTTCCCTGCGCTACAACTATTTCGGCGTGATCGACCGCGAGCATCAAGGCGGCCACGAGCAGCGCTTCGCGATGCAGTCCTTACTGCCGCATAACTGGCGGTTTGTCGCCGACGTCAACGAGCTTTCCTCGCTCACCTTCCGGCTGGCGTTCGCCGATACCTTTGGCGACGCCATCAACTCTGAAGTGCGCAGCTCCACCTTCCTCACTCACAATTTTCGCGGATTTAGCTTCAATCTCGCGTCGCTCAACGATCGCAGCTTCATCACTACGAATCCGCAGACCAGCATCGCTCTGCGGAACGCGCCGCAAGCGCGCTTCGGTTCCATCGAGCAATCGCCGTTCGCGCGCCTTCCTGTCTATTTGGGCTTCGACGCATTCGCCGGTGCGATGCATCGCGACGATGTCTTGATCGATACTCCCACCTTCGTTGCGCGCACCGAGTTCGCGCCGCGCGTCACCCTGCCAATAAATTTTGGTCCGTGGCTCAATGTCACCACCACGGCTGTTTTCCGTACGACCTACTACGGTGATTCCCTCGTGCCCGGCAGCGAAGCCACGACTCCCGTCCTCAGCAACCGTTCCATCTCGCGCAACGACGGCGAATTCACCGTCGATCTGCGGCTCCCAACGTTTCAGCGCTACTTCGCACGCCCCAAATCTCCCAGACGGTACAAACACACCATTGAGCCGCACATCACCTATCGCGACGTGACGGGCATCAATAATTTTCTGCAATTCATTCGCTTTGATTCCGACGCCACTCGAACCAACACCAACGAAGTCGAATATGGCGTTACGCAACGCTTCTGGATGAAATCCGGGGAGGACCAGCCTCAGGAGTTAGTTTCCTGGCGACTGGCGCAGAAGCATTATTTTGATCCAACCTTTGGCGGCGCCATCCTCAACAATCAGCGCAACGTTTTTGAGACCTTCGAGTCCGTCTCGCCCTTCGCCTTCGCTCTTGGACCACGCAACTCTTCACCGATCGTCAGCGACTTCAAGATCACTCCCGGCGGGCGCTTCGATACCGAGCAACTGCTCGAATACGACCCGCAGCTGCGCAAGATCACGGTCATCGGCACACTGGTAAAGGTCAAGCCTTATCGCGAATTCTTCGCCACCATCGCGCACTTCCGCCTGCAAGCCGATCCCATCCTGCAGCCGCTTTCCAATCAAGTGCGCTTGCTCGCGGGTTACGGCAGCGAAACGCGGCGCGGTTTCAATGTCACCACTGGCATCAGCTACGACATCACCAATAGCGCCCTGCAAAATCAGCTCGTGCAAGTCAGTTATAACGGGAAATGTTGCGGCCTCGCCCTCGAGTATCGACGCATTCAACTGGGCCAGGTGCGCACCGATAACCAGTTCCGCGTCGCCTTCATCATCGCCAATATCGGCACCTTCGGAAATCTCCGCCACCAAGAAAAAATCTTCTGATTCTTCCTTCTCTGTGCCCTCTGTGCCCTCTGTGCCTCCTCCGTGTCCTCTGTGTTAGATTCCTTCCGCTGGCCCCCAATGACTGACACCGACCTGGCCTTCGCCTCCATCGAAGAAGTCGCGCGCCTGTACCGCAAACGAAAAGTGTCTCCAGTCGAAGTAACCAAGCTGATGCTAGCGCGCAGTGAGCAGCTAAATCCCAAATTAAACGCCTACATCACAGTCACAGCCGAACTGGCTCTCGCCCAAGCCAAAAAGGCCGAAGCGGAGCTGTTCGCTCCACGCGGGCGCAAAGATCACCGGGACCGCGGCCCGCTCCACGGCATCCCCATTTCGCTGAAAGACAACATCTACACGAAAAACATCCGCACAACCGCAGGCTCTAAAATCCTCAAAGATTTTGTCCCACTGCACGATGCCATCGTGTGGGCCAAACTACAGGAAGCTGGCGCCATCCTCCTCGGAAAAACCAATCTTCATGAATTTGCCTACGGCGTAACGACCAACAACCCGCACTATGGACCTACTCGAAATCCCTGGGATTTCGCCCGGATACCCGGAGGCTCCAGCGGAGGCTCGGCAGCGGCTGTAGCCGCCGGCCTCTGCTACGGAAGCATCGGCACAGACACCGGGGGCTCCATCCGCATCCCTGCTTCGCTTTGCGGCATTGTCGGCCTCAAGCCCGGCAGCGGCCGCGTCTCTGCCGAAGGAGTCGTGCCCCTTTCGCCCCGCCTCGATTTCGTGGGTCCATTGGCTCGTACCGTCGCGGATACAGCTCTTCTTCTCGACCCAATTTTCTTGCGCGGCAAAAAAGATCCGAGCCTTTTACTTCCGCGAAAATCTTCAGCGCGGTCGCTGCGCAAAATCAGGCTCGGTCTGCCCAAGGATGGCTTTTTCTTTGATGTGATTTCCGAAGATGTTTACATGGTGTTTCACGAAGCTGTCCGGGAACTCCAGAAACGGGGCGCGACTGTCAAAGAGATCTCAGTCCCTTTGGTCGGCGAAACCGAGGAAGCCGGCAATCACATCGCTTGGGCCGAAGCCACTCATTACCATCAGCAAGCCGGCTGGTTTCCCGCCCATTCAGAGGAATACGGTGAAGACGTCCGCGTGCGTCTCGAAATGGGCGACAGAATTTCCGCCACCGCCTACTTAACGGCCCTCGAAACGCGCGACAAGTTCATTCGGCAATTCCATCGGGCCCTGGCCGACTCCGGCGTCGACGCGATTATCCTTCCGACCACGCCGATTGCAGCCCCTCTGCTCGGCGAAGAGAAGACACGCATTGGAGAAGAAAATCACCCGACCCGCGCTTTGCTTCTGCGCCTGAATCGCCCCGCGAATTTAGCCGGCATCCCCGCAATCTCCATACCTTGCGGATGCACAGCGGCGGGCCTGCCTGTCGGCCTGCAATTAATTGGCGCGGTGACCGATGAATCCCTACTACTGCGCATCGCTCAAGCGGCACAGGCACTCCTGCCCGTGCTCGGACGACCCGAACTCCAGGTGGGTTCGGAAATCATTGGCGGATGAAAGAAACTTCCTTGTTCGGTCTAAACTGTCGGCTGTAAGGCCCTTCGCGTCCTTTCATCAGCCACTTCCCAATCACGAATCCCAGCGTTCCTGTGATCATCCCTCCAAGAATGTCCGCCACATAGTGATACCTCCCCCATACCGTTGAAACGCACATGAACAAGACCAGCGGCAGCATCACGCAAAACAGCCAGCGTCGATGCCGCCAGGCTCCCCACAGCGCCGCAAACGATCCCGCCACATGTTCGGAAGGAAACGCCGCGCCACGCACGCGTCCATAGTGCTCGATAAGATTAATCGCCGCCGTAAACGGCCCGCCGTGCAACGGGCCATGCCACGAGCCGGCCATCGCAAACCACGGGCTCTCGACGGGAAAAAAAATCGCAATCACATATCCGATAGCGTAGGCGACCGCCGAATACGTCATCACCGACCAGTACCCGTGCCAATCTTTCCGGTAGTACAGAATGCCGCCGAGCACCAACAGGTACACGAAGTACGTCAGGTACGCGAACTGCATGAACTCGTTGCGCCCGGGCGTGGCAAACTGTTCCAGCCAGATCGCCGGGTGCACCCCGGTCAACCAGTGATCGAAGGCGATTAGTTTCGCGTCCTGCCATCGTGGCGACACCAAATGCACCAGTGCTCCCAATTCTTCGAAGCAAAACAGAAAGAAGAGATGGGGATACCAGTGCCGCGAAAAATGCCAAAATCTTTGCGCCAACGTGGGACACCCACTGGTGGCCGTCCGTTCTGGATTTGCAGCCCAGACATTCGCCTCCGCGCGACACAAAGCCAGGATCACTATCGCCACCAGCCCATGCACCGTGAGCAATCGCAGCGGGTGCGGCAAATTCTTGGCAAAAACTACAATCAGCGCACTCGAAATCAGCAGATATCCCAGCGCCACCCATTCAAACGGGCCGTACACCTCCGCAGCCGCCGCGGACTCGCGCAGCCCAGTAGCAATAGTTTTTTGTCTGCCGGATTCCGCAGTGGAAAACGTTAAGTCTGCTCTGTGTTCCGGTGAACCGATGCCGGGCCACGCCGCCGCCAACCCGTTTCTCCGGTACTCGTCTCCCGAGACAGGATTCATCCCACCTTCTCCGATATTTCTTCAGTCCTTCTCTCGCGCGCTGGTGAAACCTGCCTTTCGCTGTTTCCCTTGGTCCACGCCATCACCGCCCACTCCCGCCGTCTTGCGAGCCGCTCCATCTTCGCAGTGGGATTCACCGCGACGGGTCGCCCAACGGCTTCCAGCATCCATCGGTCGCTCTCGCTGTTCCCATATGCATAGCATCGCGTCAACGCGAATCCCTTTTCCGCCGCTAACCGGCGCACTGCGCGGGCCTTTGCTTCGCCGAACATCGCCTCCCCGACAATCCGTCCCGTCCACCGCCCATTGCTTTCTTCCAACTGCGTCGCACAGACCTCCACCGACGCCGCAATCCCGCGCACGGCCAGCCGCACCACCAGCGCCAGCGCCATTTCCCGCGCTAGCGGCGCGAGCGTTCCGCTTACCAACACAATCGCGTGCCCCTGCCGCGCATGCCACGCGACTTGATCCACCCCGTCCGGAAAGAAACGTGGGATCGACTGTTCTCCCCTGCAAGATTCGCTGCCGTCCTTGCTCACACCCCGCAAATACGTCTTGCTCGCGTGCTTCACGACCTGAATTCCCCGCGGCGCGAGCCGGAGCATCTCGGCCAGCCATGCAAAGTAATTTCCCATCGGGATCGCCCCGCGGCGCCGCAAGCTCGCGAAAAATCGCCACTCGAGCGAAGGCGGCGCGATCAGCGTCCCGTCTACATCGAAAAATGCCGCAACACTTCCCCTCTTCCCATGCCCACTCATGCCATCTTCCTCGCAACCCGCTTCCCGCCGCGCGCCGCTACCCCGTCGGCGAAGTATTTCCATCCCTCCAGCAACACCGGCAACCCTCGCACGAAGCAAAATCCTGCTGTAGCCCAGGTCAACGCTTGCCCTCCCGAGCTAATCAAATTTTCAGCGTCCGCGCCTAACTCCCCGATTAACGCTACCGGCCCACGCGTCAACGCCAGCTCCAAACCCAAATAACAAAAGCACAGGCACTTCATCGCCGCATACAATCCGCGGCTCCATCGCGAAGCCACCAGGGTTCTTCCCCACCACGTTTGCAGCATCGCGTTCGCTCCCCAGCCCGAATGTCCCGCGCGCAGCGCCAACCCGCGAAGAAAATCCGTTGCCGCGCCGCGCGCAAAGAAAAAGACCGGCAGCCACAACGAAACCATTCCCACTACCGCAAAATAAGTGAAGTACACGTTCTCGATCATGCGGTCGCCCAGAATGTCGACTTGCGCTCCTATCGGCGTCGCCAGCTTCTTCGCCCAAGCGATGTGCCCGTCCAGCGCGTCCAGTGCAATCGACACGACCGTGAGTCCCACAGCCGCCAGGTTCGCCCATGCACCGCGACCAAACAAACTGACCGCCGCAAATCCTACTAAGACCCGAAGCAGCGTCACTTTATTCGGCGTCCAATGCATGGCACTCCGTGAACAGCTAGGGAACAGCCATGTCCGGCTGGTTTCCTTCGGATCCCGTAAATGCAAGATTGCCGCCAACGGTCAATCGCTAAGATGCTTATCATCAGCGTCTTGCGCGCCGCGGTTTTGCGCCCGCCTCGGTGCCCGCCAGCCAAATCCCTCATCTGTCGGCTATTCGCTACCCCGCTCCGCGTCCGTACGTCCAATCCATTGGCCCTGTTGGAATAACCTGCCCACGCATCCAGGTCATCTCTAGTGGCGGCCAGCTAGGAATGAGCGGGCATTAGCGCCGCGAACAGCGAGCGCCGCATACCCTGACGTAGTTTGTGGGACAATGGGAGATTGCACAGCAAGCGTGACAGCGCATATAGTGCGCCCGCTATGCTCGTCTTCTGGTGACGGACTGCGCCCAAACCAAGCAAGGTTCAAATGCAACAGGGAATCCAAAAACGCATAGCCAACGTATTCATGCTCGTAACGAATCAGCGTTCGCAAGAATCGCAATAACTGAGGACTGACCACGAATGCCAGATGTCTCACTTCTAGGAGCGTTCCTCGCCGGGCTGGTCTCTTTTCTTTCGCCCTGCGTGCTTCCG
>Ga0207004_1088_pt1 | contig 23839 bp, 17 predicted proteins | sample Alteio_BWMinCont_86_FD_153468 | JGI IMG/M metagenome (GOLD analysis project Ga0207004, IMG submission 153468) | Enriched cells from forest soil in Barre Woods Harvard Forest LTER site, Petersham, Massachusetts, United States -... | ecosystem: Environmental > Terrestrial > Soil > Temperate forest >...
GACTTTGGCAGCAATGCGCAAAAATCGGAATGGTAATTCAGCGTCGAACGTGGCGCGATTGGAAAAAGCGCTCACGGGAATCGTGGGCTTTGACGAAATCTCAAAGGGTGGAGTACCGAAAGGGCGCCCGACGATTGTGTGTGGCGGGCCGGGCTGCGGCAAGACGATGTTCGGACTGGAATTTTTGGTGCGTGGCGCGACGCAGCACAACGAGCCTGGCGTGTTGATGACCTTCGAGGAAACGTCGGAGGAAATGAGCAAGAATGTGGCGTCGTTGGGATTCGATCTGAAGACACTGGCGGCGCGAAAAAAATTGATACTGGAATACGTGCGGATTGAGCCGTCGGAGATACAGGAAACGGGAGAATATGATTTAGAGGGACTGTTCATCCGGCTGCAGCACGCGGTCGAATCGATCGGGGCCAAGCGGGTGGTGCTGGACACGGTCGAGGCGATTTTCTCGGGATTTTCCAACACGGGAATGTTGCGGGCGGAAATTCGAAGGCTGTTCCGGTGGGTGAAGGATCGCGGGCTGACCACGATCGTGACAGCGGAGAAGGGCGACGGAACGCTGACACGCTACGGGTTGGAAGAGTACGTGTCCGATTGCGTGATCTTCCTCGATCACCGCGTCACGGACCAGGTTTCGACCCGGCGATTGAGGGTGGTCAAGTATCGCGGTTCGTCACACGTTCCGGATGAGATTCCGTTCCTGATCGACGAGCGTGGGTTCTCCGTCTTGCCAAGTTCGTCGATGAAACTGAATCATCCAGTATCGAACGAACGGGTTTCCTCGGGAGTGAAAGACCTGGATGACATGCTGGAGGGAAAAGGATTCTACCGCGGATCGTCGATATTGGTTTCGGGGACGGCTGGGTCCGGGAAATCCAGTCTGGCGGCGCTTTTTGCGCAGCAAACCTGCCGCGATGGCAAGCGTTGCTTGTATGTGGCGTTGGAAGAGTCACCGGCGCAGGCCACGCGGAACATGAAGTCGATCGGGATCGACCTGGACAAGCAGGTGAGAAGGGGATTGCTGCGTTTCGAAGCGTGGAGGCCGACGGAGAGCGGGCTGGAGATGCATCTGCTGCAGATTCACAAGCTCGTGGAGCAGCATAAGCCGGCAGCGGTGATCATCGACCCGATCACGAACCTGCTTTTGGGCAGCAAGAATGAATTGCATTCGATGCTGATGCGGTTGATTGATTACTTGAAGACGCAGCGGATTACAGGATTTTTCACGGCGCTGACATCGGGGCGGAACAAGGAAATCGAAGAGACCGATGTGGGCATCTCTTCGCTGATCGACACATGGCTTTTCGCGCGCGACGTGGAGCTGAATGGGGAAAGAAATCGGTGCATTTACGTGCTGAAGTCGCGGGGAATGGCGCACTCCAACCAGGTGAGGGAATTTGTGATGTCGAAGAACGGCATACGGCTTTTGCCGGTGTATGTCGGTAGCGGGACGGTGTTGACGGGTTCGGCGCGATTGTCGCAGGAGGCGCGCGAGAGGGCGGAGAGCATGTTGCGACAGCAGACGAAGGAAGAGCAGCGGCGCGTTCTGGCGGGCAAGCGGAAAGCGTTAGAGGCGCAGATTGCCGCGATGCGATCGGAATTCGCGCAGGAAGAGGCACGCGTAGCGCTGGTGACGCAACAAGAAGAGCGGAGAGAGCGTGAGTCGTCACACGATATGTTGGAAATGGTTAGCTACCGCGCAGGCGCGCGGCAAGGGAAAGTGGTTGGTCCAAACGGGAGGATAACGGAGGGGGATGGTGGGCAAGCATGAAGGCTAAGGCACGCGCGACATCGAAAAAGGCAAGTGCGAACGGAAATGGGCGGTATGTGGAGCTGCGGCTGTATGTGGCCGGGCAGACGCCAAAGTCGCTGGCGGCGCTGGCGAACCTGAAGAAGATTTGTGCGGAACACCTGGATGGGCAGTACAAGCTGCACGTCATCGATTTATTAAAGACACCGCAGCTCGCGCATAATGATCAGATCCTGGCGATTCCCACGCTGGTACGAAAGCTTCCCGAACCGATTCGGAAAATCATCGGTGACCTGTCGGACCGCAATCGCGTTCTGGTGGGGTTGAATTTGCGTGGGACAGAGGGTGCAAAATGAGTTCCAACGGCAGGAAGGTCTCGAATGGCAGCAAGGTCGCGAATGGAGACAAGGCGCATAGCAAGGAGCAGAAGGCGGCAAAGGAAAAATACCATTTGCGGCTGTTTGTTACCGGGCAGACCTCGCGGTCCACGCAGTCGGTGGAAAATCTGAGACGGCTTTGCGAGAAATATTTGAAGGGCCGGTATGAGCTGGAAGTGATCGATATCTATCAACAGCCCGCGATGGCTTCGGAGAATCAAATCATCGCGGCGCCTACATTGATCAAGAGGTTGCCATTGCCACTGCGGCGGTTGGTGGGAGATTTCTCGAATCAAGATCGAGTGATATTGGGGCTGGATCTGAGACTTGCCTAGGGGTGTGACTTTGAAGAGGCAAAAAAAGGAAACAAAGTTGCCGACCTCAGGGAAAGAGCTTAAGGCCCGGGTGGCGGAGCTTGAAGAGACACTGCGCGCGATACAGATGGGAGAAGTGGACGCGGTATTGGTGTCGAGCGTCAAAGGGGACCAGGTGTTCACGCTGCAGGGCGCGGAGCATCCGTACCGGTTGCTGGTCGAGACGATTGAAGAGGGAGCGGCAACGCTTGCCGACGACGGCACGGTACTGTATTCGAACAAGAGTTTTGCGGGGTTTTTCGGAGTGCCGCTGGAGAAATTCATTGGCGCGCCGCTGCACAACTTCGTTTCCGGGAGTGACGGCGAATTTCTGAAGACTTTGATCCTGGGAGCGAAGCTGGCCAGCACACGCGGGGAAATCCGTCTGGCGAGAAGAGATGGAAAGCCGCGAACGATCCGGCTGACGATGAGCCCGAACCGTGAACTGGGACTGGAAGCCATCTGCGCGGTGGCGACGGAACTCACGGAAATCGTGGACGCCAATGAGGCTTTGCGGGTAACGGAAACTTCACTGCGGCAACTGTCGGCGCGGCTATTGCAATTGCAGGACGAGGAGCGGCGGCGCATCGCGCGAGATTTGCACGATGTCACAGGGCAGAAGATCGCGGTGCTGTCGATGTGTCTGGACCGCCTGGCGCGGGTGGCGGAGGAGCACAAACCGGAAGTGCAGGAATCGATTAAGGAGAGCCGAGGTATCGTGAGCCAAATCGGCGAGGAAATCCGGACGTTGTCGTACATTTTGCACCCGCCACTGCTCGATGAGTGCGGTCTGGCTTCGGCCGTGCACTGGTACGCGGAGGGCTTCGAGAAGCGCAGCGGCATCAAGCTGGAGGTTGTTGTCGATCCCCACCTTCCGCGCCTGGCCGTGGACGCGGAGACAACGCTGTTCCGCGTGGTGCAGGAAAGCTTGACGAACGTGCACAGATACTCCGGGAGCGCGGTGGCGAAGATCCGGGTTTTTAAGGAAGGCGGCGAAGTGCGGCTGGAGGTTATTGACCAGGGGCAAGGGATCAAGGCGGGAAAGACGCGGGCCAAGCTGGATGGCCCGGCTTCGCTAGGTGTCGGCATTCCCGGCATGCGCGAGCGGATGCACCAATTGGGCGGGGGGCTGAGCATCGATTTTGGGACAAACGGAACGCGGGTGGTAGCTACACTGCCCATCAAGGAAACGGGAGAGGGCGAGGCCGCGCGCGGGGAAAGTGAAACATCATTGAGTTTTACGATGCGTGCTGCGCAAGATGCTCGACGGAGGATTCTGATCGCGGACGATCACGAGCTAATGCGTCGCGGATTGCGGGGACTGCTTGAGAGCCATGACGAATGGGCAGTATGCGGCGAGGCCATCGAGGGACGCGAAGCGGTGCGCAAGGCGGAGGAGTTGGAGCCGGACCTGGTGATAATGGATGTGAACCTGCCGGGACTTAGCGGGATCGATGCCGCGCAGCAAATAAAAAAAGCTCGGCAAGCAGCCAAGATTCTGTTCTTTACGGTGCACGACTCCGATGAAGTGATTCGAGAGATTGTGGACGTGGGGGCGCACGGATACGTGGCGAAGTCGCGAGCGAGTCAGGACCTGATCGAAGCGGTGCGGAGCGTCCTTAACGGAAAGACTTTTTTCCCGAGCGTGGTGGCGGCGGCAGCGGGACGTAGATAAGCGAGCGAGTGAATCTCGGCAAATAAGAAGTTACGACGCGGCTGCAGTCCTAAGCGCGTGTTTCCAAGATGAAAAGCTCTAACGGGCCAGCGTTTCGCTGGGTTCTACGCGGTCGGGTGTGTCGATGCGGATCTCGGTAAGATCGGATATCAGGTTGGCGGCCCAGCGGTAAACGTTGTGCTCACGGACGGAATCGCGCATGTGCCGCATGCGGGTGGCTTGCTCGTCGTCCGGCATATTCAAGCCACGATGGATGGCGCCGGCGAGTTGCTGGACGTCGTAGGGATTGACAAGGAGAGAATCGGTGAGTTCCAGCGCCGCGCCGGCGAAAGTGCTCAGGATCAACACGCCGCGATTATCCTCGCGAGATGCAACGAATTCCTTGGCGACGAGGTTCATTCCGTCGTGCAACGAGGTCACCATGCAAAGCGAAGCGGCGCGATAGAAGCGGGCAATTTCGTCGTGGGAATGATGGCGCTTGAGAAAAACGATGGGCTTCCAGCGGCCAGCCTGGAAGCGGGCGTTGATGCGCTCGGCTTCGGCACTGACTTCATCGAGCAAACGTTGGTAGCGGTCAATGTTGGTGCGGCTGGGCGCGCCGATCTGGATAAAGGTGAAGCGGCGCTGATAGGAAGGGTAAAGCTCGAAAAAGAGTTCGATGCCGCGGAATCGCTCGAGAATGCCTTTGGTGTAATCGACGCGGTCGACGCCAACTCCCAGAGGCGTGGCGCTGATGCCGAGCTCGTTGCAGATAGCAGCGCATTCCTCCTTCAGGCCGCGGGGCGGATGCAGCGAGTGTCCATTTTCTTGCAGAGCAACGCTGATGGGATAAGGGCGCACACGGGTAAGGTGTCCCTGGCGATTCACGGAGAAGCGGTCCCATTCGGTGAGCGCCTCGACGGCGCGATCCACGGTAGAGAGAAAATTGTTGCAGTGCGACTGAATGTGAAAGCCAATGAGGTCGGCGCCGAGCAGCCCGTCAATCAGTTCGCGCTGCCAGGGGCAAATACCAAAGACCTCGGGATTGGGCCAGGGAATGTGCCAGAAAATTGCGACGCGAGCGTCCGGGCGCGCTTCCTTGATCATGCGAGGGAGCAAAGCGAAATGATAATCCTGCGCCAAGACAATAGGTGACTCGGTGCCTTCCATTTCCTCGACGGCGGCATCGGCGAAGCGACGATTGACTTCCTGATAAGCGCCCCAATCCTCGGGACGGAAGATCGGGCGCGTATGCGCAATGTGGCAGAGGGGCCAAATACCTTCGTTGGCGAAGCCTTCGTAGTAGCCCTTCTCTTCTTCGGCGCTGAGCCACACGCGACGTAGCGTGTACGTGGGGTGCTCCGGGGGAACGCGCAGGTGATCCTTGGCATCAACATTCTCGCGATCGGCATTGCCTGAGCCGTGGGCAATCCAGGTGCCGTCGGTAGCGAGTAGTACGGGCTCCAGCGCGGTAACCACGCCACTGGCGGGAACGATGACTTGGACATTGCCGTTATTGTTGCCGCGGACGTGCACATACGGCTCGCGATTGGCGATTACGAAGAGCGGCTTATTTTGCAATTTGTTGCTCAAGCTGACGCGCAGGCGTTCGGCGGTCCATAACGAGGCATTGGAATCGCGGAGGCGCGCTTCTTCTTCGGCGGAGGCGCGCGCGGCGCTGAGGTCGCGTGCGAGATGCGTTACTTCGTGGTGGAGCTGATCGAAAAGTTCGCCTTCGGGGAGCGAAGGAGGCGCGTGCGATTGCCCGGTGCGCAGAGTGCGAAGCCACTTGGCGGTGCGGGTGAGCGGCCCGGTTAGCGTCCAGCGTACGAGGATAAAAGCGAGGCCGGCGATAAAGAGCGTCTGGACAAGGGCGTTGACCAGGGAGTCGCGCAAAGTACGACCCACTTGCGTGTCGATGTAGGTGACATCGTGCACCAGCGCAAGCGTTCCGACGAGCTGGCCATTGCGATGAAGAGGTAAGGCATAAACATGGATTGGCGTGTCGTTAACGCGAAGAAACTCGCCATATCCAGTGTCGCGTTCGGCGGCGTGGGCTGCGGCGGCGGGGCGGAGCTGAAACAGGGAAGCAAGGCCGGAAGTCACGGCGAGAGCTACGCCGCTGGCGTTATAAACCGCGACGCCTTTCAAGTGTTCACGCTGGCCGAAGCGGTCCACGAGGCGTTGCAGGCCTTTATCTGACGAAGGCCGATCCAACTGAGGCTCGACATTTTCTTGAAGGCTTTCGGCAAGAATCTCCGCGCGGCGGGACAAATCCCCGCGCAGAATGCGGCGCTCGGTGCGGACCTGGTAGCCGGCAAAGAGAATCGACACCACAAGCACGCTGACAATGAGCGGCAGAATGAGCTTCAGGGTCGTGCGCATCAGATACTTCCCCTTGGGCAAGAGCGAAGACTTTGTTTCGGATTCGAGAGGGATGCGAATCCGCGGGCCAAAGAGCCTGTTATCGCGATGTGTTCGACGGTTGCACGACTACGTGGGTGGCAATGTTGTTTCCTTCGTCGGTCCGGTAATCCACGGTGGCGATAGAGCCAACTTCCAGGCGTCCCTCAACCTTGGTCGTCTCGTCGACCACGAACTGGAGGGTGGCCAGATCCTGGCTCTTTTTCACGTCAACGGAAAAGGAAGCGTCCCCGATAGCTGAGATTTTTCCGGAGACGGAGGCGTGCTCGGTGGCTTCCTTCGACGTTAAAAAGCTGCCATGCGGCTGGGAGGCTAGCGCGTCGGACGAAATCGCGACGCTTAAGCATGCCACAAATACGGTGAGAATGAACAGCGTAACCAGGGTCAAGATGGCGCGGAAGCGCATTGTCCTTCCTCCAGATCAGTCACTTCCGGCTGGTGACAGTAAAGATGGCACGATGCCTTCCAAAGTCGCGGCGCTACGGCGATTTCGTAAGGGAAATCAAATGAGACATATACGCGGAGGAATGGACTGCGGTTCGCGTGAGGCGACGTACTAGGACCACGAAAATTTTCCTCTCGGTTAGCGCTGCGCCACCACGAACAGCCGCCGAAACGGGAAAAGCGTTTGTCCGTTGGACTGACGACGGTAAGCGGCAGCCATGCGTTCGGCGAAGGCGTCGATAAACTTTGCGGCGTCATCTTGCTGAAGAGCGGAAAGAAACGGGCGCAGCGCAGTGCCGCGCATGAAATTGACGACGGGGTCTTCGCCGTCCAGGACCTGCAAATAGATGGTCTCCCACACATCCAGATTGCGAGCATACGGCGACAGCCATTGCCAATATTGTTCGGGGGGCGGAACAGGCGTGAGTAGGAGGGATTCGAGCTTTACGCGCCACTCACTTTTCATTACGAGTTCTTTTAGTTCCAGGTGTGAAGGAGACTCGAAGTGTCGAGGGATCTGCATGGCGAGGACACCGCCAGGCGATAATTTGTTCAGGAGCTTTGGCAGCAGCGTTTCGTGTGCAGGAACCCATTGCAGGGCGGCGTTGGTATAGATCAGGTTAGGAGGAGCGGGAGGAGCCCAAGTGGTGATGTCGCCTCGCTGCCAGCGGATAATTGCAAGCTCTCGACGGGCCTCGGCGAGCATTTCCGGAGAGGAATCGACGCCTATCACTTGAGAATTGGGGAACGTGTCGGCCAGGATGCGAGTCAGATGGCCAGTGCCGCAGCCGAGATCGTAGATTGTAGGGTATTCGACCTTGGGGATGCGGGCGATGAGATCAAGGCCGGCGCGAAAGCGGATGTCGGCGTAGCGAAGGTAAGTTTGCGGCTCCCAAGTAGTCACAGCGTCAGGGAAATCATAGCACTGCAAGTTGCGCAGGTCCCAGACACAGGGTCAAACGAGGAAGCCCTGCGTGCGATAGAGCTGCACCATCTCCAGGCGGTCTTCGGCGCCGATTTTGTGCTTCATGCGATAGAGGTGATTCTTGACGGTTTGCTCGGAGAGCGAAAAATGATTGGCGATTTCCTTGTTGGTGAGACCTTGCGCAATCAGAGGTATCAGCTGCAGCTCGCGGCGGCTCAGCCCCAAGCGGCGCTTGCTGCTGGCGCACGGAAGGCTGCTGGCATCGGATTCGAAATAGCGGAATAGAACGGCGCAAAGCGCTCCGGGGCACACGGCTTCGCCGGCATGTATGGCCTGCACCCCTTGCAGAACTTCGCCAGCGGAAGCGTCGCGCAATAAATACCCGCTGATGCCCGCACGCACGCACTGCAGAAATTCGCGCTCATCCTTGGCCATGCCAATAAGCAATATGCGGACGCGCGGCTCTGCGGCGCGGACCTGCTGAATGGCCGACAAATCTTCCGGCAGACTTCCGCGGGAGGTGAGCAAGAGGATGTCGGCTCGAGCGTCGAGCAGGACATCTGTATGAAAAGGAGCAGCGGAGTCGGTGGCGATTACTTCGATGCCGGCGTCCTTGGTCAGAACACGCGACAAGGCTTCGCGCAGGAGACGGTTCTCCGCGGCCACAAAGACGCGGATTTTCTCACCGGCAGTTTCGCGAGTCTCCGCACGCCCGGGTTTTGCGCCACGGCGGCGCGAAACCGTGGCCGATCCGTTGGATCGAGTAGTCTCTTTGATTGTGGTGTCGGTCATTGAAACACCTCAGTCCCCCGCGCGGCCTCGCTGGCCTGGGAATCTAGAGGCGTTCCTAATTTATAGCTTGGCCAGCCGATTGCCAAGCCCACAGTGTCATCACTGAGCGGAGTGATCGGACCGGGTTCAGTCTTTGAAAAGCGGCGGCAATCGGCGCTTGTGCTTTTCTCAGCTACCGATTCCTTTCCTCGGTGCAGGAGGAAACGATGAACGGTGCGACTGCGGCTCCAAATAGCTGGTCTGTAGCTATGGAACAAATGGAGCAATCGATATCCGAGCAATTCCGCCGCGAGGTAGGGGCAGATCGCCGAATCCAAAATGCCCGCCGAAGATAGGGCCGCCCACAGCCAAGACATTTTCACATTCCTTTCCGGGTTGTTGCCGCTAAGAAGATTCTTCGCATGGGCTGGACTCCTTCAAAATTGTCAGAATTTGATTCGGTAAGCGCACGGTAAGCGGCAGCAGGAAAGGGTGCAAGCGACAAGGAGCGATTCTAGGTGCGAGGCAGCTAATGTCGCTGTTTGTCGTGCTGATGGCAGCGGAATCCGTTGGCCCGGCCTGAATTCACCCGTCTTGAGGAAAAACTCTCGATAAAATAACGAAGAGCAGGCGAAAGTTTGCTTCTAGGGCAGGTGGAGGTGCGTCATGAGGTCGCGAAAACGCGGCTCGGAGCGCAGCGGATCCGCCATCGGATCCACGTTGAGATAGACTAGCCGGTCGTTCCGTTCACGGTACGCTTTATCCAGCCAGTCCAAGGCCGTGCGATTTTCGCCGAGACCCGTATAAACACCTGCAAAGTAAAGGGCCGAAACGTAGCGCGTTTGCCGAAGAAGCTGCAGGTCTGCGAGGGCTTTGCGAGCGCCGGCCTTGTCGCCAGATACGGCGAGGGCGTGTCCACATAGAGCAGTAATGGCTGGGTGATTACCGGAGAGTTTGCGCGCCTGTGAGAACTGTTCCAGAGCGTCCTTGTACATCTTCTTCTCGCGGTAGGCGGAGCCAAGCCAGATGTAGGCCAGCCAATATGTCGGGTACTGTTCGATTGTCCGGCGACCTTGGGCAATAGCTTCATCGTACTGGCGCGCGTTGTAATAAATTTCAGCGCGAACGGTATTGAACAGTGGCGAGACCGGGTCTAAAGCGAGTGTGCGCGAATTTTCTTCGTGCGCTTGTTTGAGGCGACTACGCACGATGCAATAGTGGCTGAACCACAGATGCGCGGTGGGATCGTTCTGACCAAGAGCGAGGGCGCGCTGAAATTCGCGTTCCGCGGTTTCGAAGTCCCAATCGTAGCTGAAGGCTACGTTGGCCAAGACCGAATGAGCCTCGCCGAGTTGTGGGTCGAGTTGCAAAGCGCGTTCCGCCGCCTGACGGGCCTTGGGTTTGGCGTCACTGGGCAGCATATCGTCATATGGGACCTGACCAAGGAGGGCGTAGGCGCTGCCAAGACCAGCATATGCCAACCCATAGTTGGCATCTTTCTGGATGGCTTTCTGGTAGGCGTCGATGCTCTCGTGGAGGTCGCCGCGATTCGTCCAGTAAAAGCGCCCGCGCAGATACTCGTCGTAGGCCTCGGGGTTAATGGTGCGCGCGGTCCCTTTTGCGGCATTCGCGCCGAGTGCGCCTACGGGAAGCGCTACGCGAATTTGCCCCGCCACAGCAGCGGCAACTTCGTCCTGAACGTGGAGGATGTCGCCGAGGTCACCGGTGTAAGAATCGGCCCACAAATGTGTCTGGTCGCTCACCTGAATAAGCTGAACGTCAACCCGGACTTGATTGCCGCCGCGTCGTACGCTTCCTTCGAGCGCATATTGCACGTCGAGTGTCCGGCCAATTTCCGCGATGGGCTTGCCGGCCAAAAACTTTGAGGAAGTTGCGGCGATGACGCCAAGCCGTTCTGGATCCAGCCGGCCGAGCTGCGTGATCATCTCGTCAGTCAGGCCTGCACTGAAATAATCCTGTTGAGAGTCACCACTCAAATTTGCGAAGGGGAGGACGACTAAGCGAATCTTTCCGGTGGCCGAGTGCACCGGGGAAAAATGCCCGCCGCGCAAGAAATAGGCAGTCGGGGTCAGCGCGGCGGCGACGACGACCAACGTGAGCACCGTGATGGTGATGTGTAGACGGGTGATGCGCGGACGCGGAGGAGGCGCCTCTTTACCGGACGCTTCCCTTTTTGATTCCTGTCGATCGGTTTCTGAGGATACTGAGACGTCAGCCACAAGGTCGCCATTTGCGGTCTTCCCGCTATCCTCTTCTTCGCCGTTCTCGGGCCTCGGTTGGCGCTCGCGGAACCACTTATCCAGCTCAGACCGGTACGCATATACCGTGCCGAGCTTTCCGATTTGCAGGCGCCGTACCGGCAGTCCTTGGTACCTTTCCCAGCGCTGCACAGTCCGAATCTCGCGTCGTAGGTACGCGGCTATCTCTCCCCACGATTCGAGCCGTGGCTCGTCGGTAGGGGGATCTGGAATGGAACGCTCTCCGGCTGGGAAATCCGCCATTTAAAACTCGAGGAATGCCAAGTGGGCGGAAGTATACACCTGAAACGCAAGGGCCCAAAGAAGTACCAATAAGCTCGGAGGGGGGTGAGACTGGGTTTGTCTACGCGACGCTAGCGCACTTCCCACGTATCGCCGGCGTGAAGAATCTTGTTGAGGTCGCCGGGTCCGCGTTTGGCGATTACGTCCTTTATTTGCTGGTTCATGACGTCTTCGTAGCGCGGCAGGTCGTCCCAGGCGCGAAACACGCCGATGGGTGTGGGGAAACCCGGACGATGCTCCATGTGCGAAAGCAAGAATGCGTACGACGGACGGGGATGATGCGCGTCGTGAATGATGAGATCCGATTCGGCGATTCCGTTGCCCAGAGGCACCACCTCGATATCGCCATCCGGTTTGCGGCGAATGCCCTTGTCGCGGTTCTTGCCGAAGACAAGCGGCTTGCCGTGCTCAAGCTGAATAACATGCTCAGTGCGCGCGTCGCGGTCGGTGAGCGAGAACCACGCACCGTCATTGAAGATGTTGCAGTTCTGCAGAATTTCCACAAACGCGGAGCCCTTGTGTGCCGCCGCGTGCTTCAGCGTATCTTTCAGGTGCGATTGAAAAACATCGACCGAGCGCGCGACAAAAGTCGCTTCTGCGCCAATCGCAAGGGATACGGGGTTGAACGGGCGGTCGACCGAACCGAATGGAGTTGACTTCGTTTTCTTGTTGAATTCCGATGTCGGGGAGTACTGACCCTTGGTCAAGCCGTAGATGCGATTGTTGAACAGCAAAACTTTCAGGCCGACGTTGCGGCGCAGCATGTGAATGGTGTGATTGCCGCCGATGGACAGCGCATCGCCGTCACCTGTCGCCACCCATACTTCCAAGTCCGGCCGAATAGCCTTGATTCCGGTGGCGACCGCAGGCGCTCGCCCATGAATGGTGTGGAAGCCGAACGTATTCATGTAGTACGGGAAACGGCTGGAGCAGCCGATGCCGGAAACTACCACAAAATTTTCCCGTTTGATGCCAAGTTCAGGAAAAACAGCCTGGACCGCGGAGAGAATGGCGTAATCGCCGCAGCCTGGACACCAGCGGACTTCCTGGTCGGTCTGAAAATCTTTTTTGGTCAGTGGCGGTGGCAGCGTTGCGGTCGACATTTTTGCGGCTCCAGACTTATATTGCTACGCGTCGAGCATTTCTTCGATTTTTTGCTCGAGTTCCGCTTGCTTGAATGGGCGGCCCTGAATTTTGTTCAGGCCCACGGCATCGACCAGAAATTTAGCGCGCAGGACCCAGAGCAACTGACCCATGTTCAGCTCCGGCACCAAGACCTTCTTATAGCGCTTGATTACATCGCCCAGATTCGACGGCAACGGATTCAAGTGCCGCAAATGGACGTGACCAATTCTGCGTCCCTCGGCGCGCTGCGCTTTCACCGCGGCAGTGATCGCGCCATGCGTGGAGCCCCACGCGATGATCAGGAGATCGCCTTCCGCATCTCCCGCTGCTTCAATATCCGGAATATCCTGCGCGACCGCGGCTACTTTTGCTGCGCGGATGCGCACCATTTTCTCGTGGTTGAGCGGTTCGTAGTTGATATTGCCGCTGACGTCTTGCTTCTCAAGCCCGCCGATGCGGTGCTCCAGCCCTGGCGTGCCCGGAACGGCCCAGGGCCGAGCCAAGGTTTGCGGGTCGCGCTTGTATGGCAAATATCCGGTCGGGGAGTTTGGCTCGGTTGCAAAATGTACGGGGATTTCCGGAATCTCGTCCGCATTCGGGATGCGCCACGGTTCCGCTCCATTTGCCAAATATCCGTCGGAGAGCAGGATTACCGGCACCATGTACTTGACAGCTATGCGGCTGGCTTCCATCGCCGCCCAGAAGCAATCGCTCGGGGTGGCCGGGGCGACAATCGGAATCGGCGCTTCCGAATTGCGTCCGAAGAGCGCTTGCAGCAGATCCGCCTGCTCCGTTTTGGTCGGAAGTCCGGTGGAAGGTCCGCCGCGCTGAATGTCGCAGATCACCAATGGGATTTCCACAGCCACGGCAAGGCCCATCGCTTCCGTCTTCAGCGCCATGCCGGGACCGGAAGTGGTGGTAATGGCCAGAGCGCCAGCGTAAGCCGCGCCGATTGCAGAAGTGATCGCGGCGATTTCATCTTCCGCCTGGAAAGTCATGACGCCAAAGTCTTTGTATTGCGAAAGCTCGTGCAAGATGTCGGAAGCCGGCGTAATCGGATAGCTGCCTTGGAATAGCCGCAGGCCCGACTTTTGCGAAGCCGTAACGAAGCCAAGGGCGAGCGCCTGATTGCCGCTCAAATTTCGGTATACGCCCGGAGCGAGTTGGGCGGGCGGGATCTCATAACTAATCTGAAACGCTTCCGTGGCCTCGCAATAGGAGTAGCCGGCCTTCATGGCCAGCTTGTTGGCTTCCACGAGCAACGGCTTGTGCTTGAACTTGTCCTCAATCCAGCGGACCGTCGAATCCATCGAGCGGTTGTAGAGCCAGTAGCACATGCCCAGCGCGAAAAAGTTCTTGCAGCGGTCCATGGACTTGGCGTCCAAGCCGAGGTGCTCCAGGGCGGCGCGGGTGAGGCGCTCCAGTTCCACCGAAAAAAGCCGGAACTTGTCGAGCGAGTGGTCCTCCAGGGGATTGGAGGTCATTTGCGCTTTGCGCAGGTCGGTTTCTGTAAAGCTGTCGGAATTGACGATCAGGATGCCGTTGGCTTTTAAGTCCGCGACATTGACTTTCAGCGCCGCCGGATTCATGGCAATCAGGACGTCAACGGCATCTCCCGGCGTGAACACGTCACTGGAAGAAAAATGAAGCTGATAGCCGCTGACGCCCGGCAGCGTGCCGGCGGGAGCGCGAATCTCGGCGGGGAAGTCCGGGAACGTGGCGATGTCATTGCCATAGAGCGCGACAGTATTGGTGAACTGGCTGCCGGTGATCTGCATGCCGTCGCCGGAGTCTCCAGCGAAGCGGATAACCGCTTGGTCAAGCTTTTCCCGCCGACTTTTGGTCAGCGGCGAATCAATGAGTGTCGACATAGCCTGCCAGACCCCGATGGAAGAGCCCCTCTATCCTTGCGAGGAGCGCAGCTCAGCTAATTCAGAATGACGGGGTAGGAACAGAATGGAGGGTGCTTCCGCCCGCCGCGAGCCGGTATGGCAAGGATACCACACCGGCTCACCCGCGGCGGGGAGAGAGTCCGCCGCGGCGGGCAATAGTGCTCTACTGGAAAGACGTGCGCGGAGCCAAGCTGGTTGCATGTAGTTGCAACAAACCATTTTTGAGACGTCGTGATAGCGTGCGCAGTTGAACATGGAACGGCATACAAGTTTTGCAAATCCGGCACGATCGCGAAGGAAGTGCTTGACACTTCGCTTTCTTTTCGCCTAAGGTTGTGGAACAGCCGCGCCTTACGCGGCACTCCAATCGGAGGTTTCGCCCATGGCCCTGACCAAGCGGCAAAAGGAAGTGTTGGATTTTCTCGTAGCGTTTGAGACCAAGCACGGTTACGCGCCGAGTTTTGAAGAAATCGGCAAGGGTATGAAGCTGACCTCGCTTGCAACCGTTCATAAGCACATCACTACCCTGGAGAAGAAGGGTTTCATCCGGCGCGGCTATAATCAAAGCCGTTCCATCGAAATCTTGCAGTTGCCAAAGTCCGTCAAGGACCAAATCATTGAGCGCAAGGTGCAGGAGCTGCCGCTGGTTGGGCGCATCGCTGCAGGTCGACCTCTGGAGGCTGTGGAAGATCGCGAGACGCTTTCCCTGGGTGATTTCGCGCGCGGTGGAAACTCCTTCGCGCTGAAAGTGAAAGGTACGTCCATGATCGAGGACCACATCATGGATGGAGATTTCGTCGTTTGCGAGCAAACGCAGGTGGCCAATCCGGGCGAGATTGTTGTGGCACTCATCAATGGAGAGGAGGCCACGCTGAAAAGATTTTACCGCGAAGGCCCGGGAAAAATTCGTCTGCAACCCGCCAATTCGGAAATGGCACCGATCATTCTTCCCGCGAACGAAGTAAAGATACAGGGCCGCGTGATCAGCGTTTTGCGCAAGTACTGAGGTTAGATTTCAGATTCTGCAGGCGGCGAACATTGAGAAGTCTGCACGAGACGTTCTCAACCTGCGTCCCTTTGAACCCTCTGCAACATCAAACCCAATAAGTGATTCTTCGCGGTCAATTCGGAGGGCCGGAATTGTTCTCAAAAATTGGCGGATTGCTGGCCGTCATTGCGTGTGTCACTCTTTTCCCTCTAACGGCGGCGGCATATTCAGTTCTCTCGCATGAAGCGATTATTGATTCGGCATGGGACACCAACCTTAAGCCGTTGCTGGTGAAGCGTTTTCCGGACGCGACGCCCGATGAATTACGCGAGGCTCATGGATATGCCTACGGCGGCGCGATCATCCAGGACATGGGCTACTACCCGCATGGCAATATGTTCTTCAGCGACCTGGCGCACTACGTGCGGAGCGGAGATTTTGTGGTTGCCTTGCTGCACGATTCCAAAGATTTAAACGAGTACGCATTCGCCCTGGGCGCTATGGCGCACTATGCTGCGGATACCGACGGGCATCGCCTGGGAACCAATCGCGCCGTACCGGTTCTGTATCCCAAGCTGAAAAAAAAACACGGGGACTCTGTGACTTATGAAGACGACCCGCTCGCGCACGTCAAGACGGAATTTGGCTTCGACGTTCTCGAAGTCGCTAAGGAGCGCTATGCCCCGGATAGCTATCACGACTTCATCGGTTTTCAAGTCGCCGCTCCACTGCTGGAGCAAGCATTCCGCGAGACCTATGGTTTGGATCTGAAAAAAGTCCTTAGCAACGAAGATAAGGTAATCGGCTCCTACCGTCGAGACGTCAGCAGCCTTATTCCCAGAGCTACGCGTATCGCGTGGTCTCTTAAAGAAAAGGAAATCGAGAAGGATGTGCCTGGGATCACTCGCCGAAAATTTCTGTATAACTTATCGCGCTCGAGCTACGAGCGCAGTTGGGGAAAGGACTATCAGCGGCCAACCTTCTGGGACCATTTTCTCGCGTTCCTCTATAAAATCCTGCCAAAAGTCGGGCCCCTGCGCGTGTTGCAGCTCAGGACCCCGACTCCGGAAACGGAGCGCATGTTCCAGGCCAGCTTTAACGCCACCATGGACCGCTTCCGCGGCCTGCTGAAAGAACAGGGCGAGGGCCGCCTGAAGCTGGCGAACAACAACTTCGACGTAGGCGAATTCACCCCGCCGGGCAAATACCGCATGAACGATGACGCGCATGCCAAACTCCTCGACAAGCTTGCTGAGCAAAATTTTGCCGATATGACCCCCGATTTACGCGCAGAGCTGTTGGACTTTTTCTCCGATCCCAACGTCCCTTACGCCACTAAGCGTAAGCCGAAAGAATGGAACAAAGTCGAGGCCGAGCTTCGGCAGTTGAAATCCACACCGCCTGAACCGCTAAGCGCTGAAGGTCTGCCGGCCGCTTTCTGAGCGAGATCATCCTCTCAATAACTTTTGCTTGCCATCCGCATCGAAAAAACTCCTGCGTCATCGCTACTCGCTCGTGTGAAAATGTAAAGTTTCGTGCGAACCTTAATTCGCACCTTGATGACGAAACCGAAAAACATCCAAAAATTGCTTGCGGCCAACCGCAGCGAAATCGCCATCCGCATTTTTCGTGCCGCGACCGAACTCGGTCTGCGCACCGTGGGCATCTACTCGCAGGAAGATCGCCTGGGCCTGCACCGCTTCAAGGCCGACGAGGCCTATCAAGTGGGCGTAGGAAAAGGCCCGGTGGAAGCGTATCTCGACATCGCGGGCATCGTTGCACTGGCGAAAGACAAGAACGTTGATGCGATCCATCCCGGATATGGATTTCTGGCCGAGAATCCGGCCTTTGCGCGCGCTTGCGAGAAGGCTGGCATTACTTTCGTTGGCCCGTCGCCGGCGCTGCTTGAATTGCTGGGGGACAAGACCGCAGCGCGCAGACTAGCGACGTCCGCAAGTGTCCCGGTGCTGCCCGGCACCGAAGAGCCTGTGAAATCCGCAATTGAAGCTCAGAAAGTCGCGCAAGAAATCGGTTACCCAATCATTGTGAAAGCGGCCATGGGTGGCGGCGGACGTGGTATGCGCGTGGTGCGCGACGCCGCGCAACTCGATGCCCGGCTGGAAGAAGCGCAGGGTGAAGCGCGCTCCGCCTTTGGCGACGCTTCTGTTTTCCTCGAGAAGTATCTTCCGCGCGCGCGACACATCGAGGTGCAGATTCTTGCGGATCATCACGGCAATTTGCTGCATCTCTATGAACGCGATTGTTCTGTACAACGGCGCCACCAGAAAGTCGTGGAGGTCGCGCCTGCTGCGAATCTACCCTTGAGCGTTCGCGCCGAACTGTGCGACGCCGCGCTGCGCATCGCGCGCAAAGCCGACTATCGCAACGCAGGCACGGTTGAGTTTCTGTACGACGTAGATGCCGGCAAGTGGTACTTCATCGAGGTAAATCCGCGCATTCAAGTCGAGCACACCGTCACGGAAATGGTCACCGGTATCGACCTGGTCCAGGCACAAATTCGCGTCGCGCAAGGATGTAAGCTGCATGATCCGCCCCTGGCCCTTCCGAAGCAGGACAGCGTCCCGCTGTACGGCTCAGCACTACAATGCCGCGTGACCACCGAAGATCCAGAAAAGAATTTCGCGCCGGACTACGGAAAAATCTCAACATACCGCTCGCCCGCGGGATTCGGCATTCGCCTCGACGGCGGCACGGCCTACGCCGGCGCGCTGCTTGCCGCCTACTACGATTCGCTGCTCGTAAAAGTGACCGCTTGGGGGCTGAACCTTCCGCAAGCTTGCCAACGCATGGATCGTGCGCTGCGCGAATTTCGCATTCGCGGTGTCAAAACCAACATTCCTTTCCTGGAGAATGTTGTCAATCATCCGCGATTCCGATCCGGTGAAGTTACCACTGCGTTTCTCGACGATTCGCCCGAGCTCTTCCGGATCTCGAGCCGTGGCGACCGCGCCACCAAGCTGCTTTCTTATTTGGGCGACGTCATCCTCAATGGCAATCCCGAGGTCAAGGGAAAGAAAATCCCGGAGCTCTTCGAGCCATCCGTCGAGCCCACCGTTCCCGGAATCGAACCGTCTCTGGGCTCGCGCCAATTGTTGCAAAAGGTCGGACCCAAGAAGTTCGCCGCGTGGGCGCGTAAGGAAAAGCGCCTGCTCATAACGGACACCACGTTTCGCGACGCGCATCAATCTTTGATGGCCACGCGCGTGCGAACCTATGATCTCCTCGCCACCGCGACGGCCGTAGCGCAACGCCTCCCCAATTTGTTCAGTATTGAAATGTGGGGCGGCGCCACCTTCGACACCGCGCTCCGCTTCCTGCACGAAGACCCGTGGCAGCGATTACGCGAGCTGCGCCGCCGCATTCCCAACATTTGCTTCCAAATGTTGCTCCGTGGCGCGAATGCCGTAGGTTATGCGTCCTATCCCGATAACGTCGTCGAAGAATTCGTCCGCGAAGCGTACGCGCAGGGCATCGACATCTTTCGCATCTTCGATTCCCTCAACTCCATCGACAACATGCGGGTCGCCATCGACGCCGTGCTCGAAACCGGCGCGGTCTGCGAACCAGCCATTTGTTACACCGGCGACATTCTTGACAAAGGCCGCCCCAAGTATTCGCTGAAGTATTACGTCGCCATGGCCAAGCGGTTGGAAAAACTCGGCGCGCATTTTCTGGCTATCAAAGACATGGCGGGTCTATGCAAGCCCTACGCCGCATTCCAGCTCGTTCGCGCCCTGCGCGAAGAAATCGCAATTCCCGTTCACTTCCACACCCATGACACTAGTGGCCTAAACGCAGCTTCCGTGCTCAAGGCGGCTGATGCCGGCGTCGACGCCGCCGATGCCGCGGTGGCTTCGATGAGCGGAGGCACCAGCCAGCCCAATCTAAACTCGATTGTTGAATCCCTGCGCCACACGCCCCGCGACACGCAGCTCGATATAGACGCGCTCAACGAATGCTCGGACTACTGGGAAACCGTGCGCACCTACTATTCGCCGTTCGATTCAGCTCCCAAATCCGGTTCCGCGCGCCTCTATCAACACGAAATCCCCGGCGGCCAGTATACAAATTTGCGCGAACAGGCCGTCGCCATGGGCCTCGGCCACCGCTGGCGCGAAGTCGAAAAAATGTACGCCGATGTGAACCAGCTCTTCGGAGACATCGTCAAGGTCACGCCGTCCAGCAAAGTTGTCGGCGATATGGCCCTCTTCTTCATGGCCAAGGAAATGACGCCGGAAGATTTGCTGAAACTCGACGAGCACCACGATCTCTCACTCCCGAATTCTGTAGTCGATATGTTTGCGGGTGTATTGGGCGTGCCGCCCGGCGGTTGGCCGAAGAAGCTGCAAAAGATCATTCTTCGCGGCGCGGTGCCGCTTCGCGGCCTTCCGAGCGAAAACCTGCCAGCGGCCAACCTCGATCACGAACAGCAGGCGCTAGAGAAGAAAGTTGGCCACGCGATCCGGCGCGACGACCTGCTCACCTATTTCCTCTACCCGGACGTCTTCCTTAAATACGATAAGTTTCGCCAAACCTATTCGGACGTCAGCGTCCTCCCGACGCCCGTGTTTTTCTACGGCTTGAAATCGGGCGAGGAAGTCACCATCGAGATCGAGCCGGGAAAAACGCTCATCGTAAAATTTCTCACCTCCAGCGATCCGCACCCTGACGGAACGCGCACTCTCTTCTTTGAATTGAATGGCCAGCCGCGTGAGGTCAACGTTCGCGACCGCGCGTTGCGCGTCGTTGAGCGCGCTCATCCCAAAGCCGATCCTGCCGACCCCGGCCAAGTTCCCGCGCCAACCGCGGGCATAATCTCCGGCATCGCCGTGCAAACCAACCACGCTGTCGAACGCGGCGCAAAGCTCCTCACCCTCGAAGCCATGAAAATGCAATCCAATATCTACGCCCCGATCTCCGGACGCGTCGCCAAGCTGCTCGTTTCACCGGGTCAACACGTGGAAGCGAAAGATCTGCTGGTGACCATCGTTCCGTGAGCGCCCCCGATCTCCACAAGCATGAAAACTTTCGCTCGCGTTTTCTCCGCAACCAGCGCGACTTCATCGTGTATTTACCGCCGCGGTATCACGAAGAGCCGCACCGCCGTTTCCCGGTCCTGTACCTGCACGACGGCCAAAATCTTTTCGACGGATCCACCTCATTCATTCCTGGTATGGACTGGCACGTCGGCCAGACCGCCGACGATTTCATTCTTACTGGCGCGGTGCAGCCGCTCATCATCGTCGGCATTTACAATGTTGGAAAGGTGCGCATCCATGAGTACACGCCCACCAAGGCTCCGCGCCTCGGCGGCGGCCGCGCCGATCGCTACGCGAAATTCCTTACGCAAGAGGTCATGCCCTTCGTTCAGCAGGAATACCGCGCGCTCTCTGATCCGCGAGTCACCGGGATGGGAGGCTCGTCTCTAGGCGGCTTATTGTCGCTGTATCTCGGCCTCAAGTATCCGCAAGTCTTCGGCCGGCTCGCCGCTCTTTCTCCGTCTGTATGGTGGAATCAGCGCGTCATTTATCGCTTCGCAGCGGCCGCCCCTGTCGAGCTGCGCCCACGCATCTGGCTCGATATCGGCACGCGTGAAGGCCCGCGCATTGTTCAGGATGTCGAACAATTTCGCGACATCCTCCTGCAAAAGGGCTGGCAACTCGGCAAGGATCTTTCCTATCACCGCGTCGAGGGCGCCGAACACAACGAAGCTGCCTGGGCGCAGCGCGTCGGCCCATTTTTGCAATTTTTGTATCCCGCAGCGGAGTCCACAGTATAATCCGCGATATTTTCGCAACCACGGAAACGCCGGCATGACCAATACGCGCCCGCTCACCATTCTCTGCGTAAGCTCCTACGAAAAAGGTCAGGAGTTTATGCGCACGTGCAAATCGATGGGTTGCCGCGTGCTTCTCCTCACCGTCGAGAAACTCCGCGACGGCGACTGGCCGCGTGAGTCCCTCGATGATTTATTTCTCATGCCCGAAGATATTGCCCAGCAGCACCTGATCTATACGGTCAGCTACATGGCGCGTTCCCAGTCCATCGATCGCATCGTCGCCCTCGACGAATTCGACATGGAAAATGTCTCCGCTCTCCGCGAACACCTGCGCATCCCAGGAATGGGCCTTACTACTATCCGCTATTTTCGCGACAAGCTCTCCATGCGCGCCCGCGCGAAAGAAGCCGGCATACTCGTCCCTGAATTCGTTCACGTCCTTAATTACGACGCGATCCGCGAATTCATGGCCCGCGTTCCCCCGCCCTGGCTGCTTAAGCCGCGCTCGCAAGCCTCCGGCATTGGCATGAAGAAAATTCACAAGCCTAATGATCTGTGGCCCTGGCTCGATCAGCTCGGCGATCAGCAATCCTTTTATCTTCTCGAGCAGTTCGTTCCCGGCACGGTCTACCATGTCGATGGCATCGTCTCCGATCGCGAAGTGCTCTTCGCCGAACCGCACGCCTATGGCTCGCCGCCTCTGGACGTCTCCCATCAGGGCGGCGTCTTCACTACCCGCACCCTGCCGCGCGACGCGGCCGAAACCAAAAAGCTCCTCGAGATAAATCGCGACGTCATCGAGGGCCTCGGCTATCTCCGCGGCGTCACACACCGACGTAATCGAAGCCGCCACCAACATCAATCTTTGGCGCGAATGGGCCCGTCTCGAAGTCGGAGCAGGGAAGCAGCCATACCAGCTTCCCGCCGCGCGCCGCGACTACGCCGGCGTGATTCTTTCGCTCGCGCGCCAGGAGCATCCCGATACGAGTGCCTATAATGATCCCGAAATCGTTTATCGCATCTCGAAGTATCACCATGCCGGATTTGTTCTCAAATCATCGAAACCCGAGCCTGTTCAGCAACTCCTTGACTCCTACTCCGCACGCTTCGCCCAGGATTTCCTCGCCACCCAGCCTGTACCGGAAAAGCCCTCGGCGTGACTTGCGGAAAATTCATTCAGGCAGCGCGTACAGGGTGTATCCTGTCCGCCCTGGCCTAGTAACTCTCTGGAACAGTCCTTGCACGCTCTATTTGCCGCGCTCCGTTCTGAGGTCTAGAGTTTGTGCTCTACCCCGGCCGGAAATCCTGCGTGGGGTGCTGCTGTCCCTGGAGGATCGATGTGGGGGAATAAGAAACCGGATACGCCGCAAGCCGCTCAAGGGCCGCAGGCCGCGCAACCGGAGCAGAAAAATTCACCAGTGAATCAGGCGCCGAAGCCCGCTCCGGCGACTTGGGAGGGAAAAACCGCGATGAGTACAGATGCTTTGCGTCCATTAGGTGCGACTGCCGACCGTGCGACCGCGCGTCTCGGGTCCAGCCTGCACGTGAAAGGTGAAATTACGGGCAATGAAGATCTGCAGATCGATGGCTCGGTTGAAGGACTGATCCAGCTCGACGAGCGGAAACTCACCGTCGGCGCCACTTCCAAAGTGACTGCCGATGTCATCGCCCGCGAAGTAGTGGTCTACGGCAACGTCAAGGGCAATGTTCGAGCCAAGGACCGCATCGAGATCAAGAAGGACGGCTCCGTCGTCGGCGACCTCACCACGTCGCGCATCATGATCGAAGACGGTGCGTATTTCAAAGGTTCCATCGAGATCGACAAGACCTCCGAAAAAGAAACCAGTCGCGGCAGCGCTTTTGCCAAGCCCGCCACGGCCAACGCCGGAGCTCCGGCCGCCAAAACCATTTAGCGCTTTCTACTCCGAGTACCTCCCCATACGGCGCGGGCATCACGCTCGCGCCGTATGCTTTTTGCCGGCGTTTTATAATTAACTTGACAATACTACAGAGAAGTTTACTGTTAAAGAATCTTACAAGCAATCGCACTTCGCGGACCCACCGCCGCCATGGGGGCGTCACGGCGTAGCTCTCTAAGGCTCTTCTCCCTGCTATTCCTCGTGTGCGGATGCGGAGGCGGTGCCGGCGGCTCGTCTGCAATTGTGCAGCCCCCTCCACCACCTTCCCCCGATTTCGCGATTGCTCTCTCCTCCAGCTCTCTCTCGATCCCGCAAGGAGCAAGCGCACCCATCACAATTTCGGTGGCCAGCCAAGACGGGTTCTCCGGTTCTGTCCAAGTCACTCTGGCAGGTTTTCCAGGTGGCGTCGCGTCAAATCCTGTAAGCCCGTTCAGTATCGCCTCGGGCGCAAACACCGCCGTCGTCTTAGGAGCATCGCCAAACGCCCCCGCCGGTAATTTCACGGTGACCGCCCAGGGTATCAGCGGCTCCTTGTCTCACTCCGTCACTCTCGCCCTTACCGTGCAAGTGAGCGCCGCTGCGCTGTTGCCGCGCACAACCTATGTGCGAACAGACGCCGTAGCGACGTTGGATGATCCACCCGGCGAACCGCTTCACCGCCGCATCGCATACGATGCCGCGAACAAACACATCTTCGTCGCCAATCGCGCGATGAACCGCGTCGAGGTTTTTTCAACGGTAGATCAGACCCGTGTCGCGCAAATCGCCGTCCCGGCCGCCAGCAGCGCCGATCTTTCCGCCGATGGTGCAACCGTCTGGGTTGGCACTCTGACCGAACAGGCAG
>Ga0207004_1076_pt2 | contig 23415 bp, 15 predicted proteins | sample Alteio_BWMinCont_86_FD_153468 | JGI IMG/M metagenome (GOLD analysis project Ga0207004, IMG submission 153468) | Enriched cells from forest soil in Barre Woods Harvard Forest LTER site, Petersham, Massachusetts, United States -... | ecosystem: Environmental > Terrestrial > Soil > Temperate forest >...
ATGGCCATTGAGGCGTCGCGAATCTACGCCCGGCACCCGGAGCTCTATGACGACGAGATGGTCGCCTACCTCAAGGAAGGTTCGCTCGAGCACGATCTCGCCACCATGAAGATGTCGCAGTCTGCGGACGATTCCATCGCGATCAACAGTTGTCCCGGCCCATGCCTCGTGATGGCGGGAGCGGGCATGTGCACCGCCGGACGCATCCTGCATCATCTCCGCCACAATCTGTGGAATCCGCAGACGCATGTGATCATCGTCGGCTATCAGGCGAACGGCTCGCTGGGTCGCAGACTGGTCGAGGGCGCGAAAAAGGTGACCATTTTTGGCGAAACGATTGCGGTCAAGGCGCAGGTGCACACGCTCGGTGGTTTCAGCGCGCACGCGGGCCAGACCGATCTCCTGAAGTGGTTCGAGGTAATCGCGCCAGTGAAGCCGCGCGTGATCCTGACACACGGCGAAAACGGTCCTCGCACGGCGCTGGCCAAACTAATCACGGATCGCCACGGACTGGTTCCTCTTCTTCCCCATTTGGGCGAAGTGATCGAGCTTTAACGGCGGCGACTGCTTTTCGTGGAAGTCGTCACGCCTCAGTTGGTAGCCGCGCTCGTGAGAGCGTGGTCATCTCCGAGGTAGCCGTCGACCTCCGGGCGACGGTCGGAAGGCGGATCCGCGCTCGGAGATCGCGGGCTACCTAAAAAACCGAAGCAAGCTTCCGGGAATCAGTCCCAAAGAAACTAGGCCTTCACTTTCAACGAATCATAGATGGGCGGATTGTTCAACAAAGTCGGCACCAACATCGCGGTGAAACAGGCGGCCAACATCGGCAGTAACTGAGTGTAACTCCCGGTCAACTCGATGACCAGGATAATGCCGGTGAGCGGCGCGCGCACGACGGCGGCAAAAAAGGCAGCTGTCCCTGTGGCGGCATAGGCCACGGGATTGCTCGCCATGGTTGGAAACCAATCGTGACAGATCTGGCCAAAGAGCAGACCGCCTTGAGAACCGAGCACCAGCAATGGTGCAAATAATCCGCCCGGCGTGCGGGCCGCATATGACACCGGGCCCAGCACAAAGCGCAGTAAAAATATCGCGACCAACGCAAGGCCTCCCGCACCTCCGAGCAATGCCTGCTGCGCAAGCACGTCGCCTCCACCGACGAGGGTCGGCGCGAACCAGGCGAGGAGACCAACCACTGCACCCACTACTGCGGCGCGCGCCTCCACCGGCCAACGCACCAACCGGTTTGCCATGGCCTGGGTACCCAGTATCGTGCGATTGTAAGCGACGCCCACCAGACCCGCTAAAACACCGAGCACCAGACAAATCGGCAGACAACCAAAACCTGCATAAGGCAGCGGCGCGACCTGAAAATCGGTGGCGTTTCCGATGATCATGCGTCCGACGGCAATGGCGGCAGCCGAGGCCCCAAAGGTGACGATGGTGGTGCGCGTATCAAAGCGGCGCGTCAATTCCTCCAGTACAAAAATGGCACCGGCGATCGGGGCGTTGAACGCGACGGAGAGACCCGCACCCGCACCCGCCGCGAGCAGCAGCAGACAATCCTGCGGATTGCGGCGAAAGGTCCGTCCGATCAAATGACTGATCGTCGCCCCCATCTGCACACTGGGACCTTCGCGCCCCAACGCGAGTCCCGCCCCGAGCGCGAGCAATCCTCCCACGAATTTCACGAGCAAAAGCTGTGGCGGCGCGGGAGGGAGTTCGCCGTCCAAGATGGCTTCAACGTGCGGGATGCCGCTTCCCGTGGCGTAGGGCGCATAACGACGCACCAGCCAGGCAGCCGTCGCAACCGCAACCGCAAAAACCACCATGACGACAAGTAATCCGGCGAATTGCCAATCGTGCATCGCGACTAGAAAATCGTTACGCCAGATCGTGGTAAGGTCGAGCATCCACCGGAAAGCGCCGCACACCAAACCGGTCGCGGCCCCGACTAGCAGGGACATGACTGCCAGCATGGGCAGGCCTTCAGTCGTCCTCCGTGGCGAATCGTTGGGCTCGGCAAGTTTGACAGCGTGACTCATACAGACAGCCTGACGGCGAATGGCAAAACGCAGTTTCGCCGCCATTTAAAAATAACCAACTAAAATCAGGTCGAGCTGAACCAAGGGCAGTAATTGAAAGACCCCAGGCAAAATAACAAGGTGGAAAACATCCGGATGTTGCGGAATACCTTTCCGCCCTTTGCCTGCTGGCTTTCGCCATCAATCTGCACGCGGGCATCCATTACGAGATTTCCAGCACCGCGCACATCAGCCGGAATGTCGTGTGGGACAGCGGTCGCGATTTTTCCGAGTGGCGCTGGGGCGCGGGCATTCTTCTCTCCTCTTCACGGGATTGCGAAGTTGACTCGAACCTAGTCGCGTGGAACCGGGATGGCATTTCCGTCGTCTCCGCCGACCGAGGGCAGGCGCGATGGAATCGCGTCGTCAATAACTCGGTGCACGACAATGTAGTCATCGGAACCGACGCAGATCCACGTGATCCCAACCACTACAACATTTACACGATTGCTTTTCTTCAGGACTGGAAAGGAGTCATGGGCGATGTCGGCTCAAACAATCATGCGGATAACAATCGCATTTACCTCCCCGGCTCCGAGCGCACCGCCCGCTACTCTTTCGTGGCGCCTCTGCCCTCGCTCGATGCCCTCAACAATTCCCCCAGCGGCAAAGCCAAACAGTACATCACTCAGAACCAGGCGCAGGCCCTTCTCAAGACGGCGGGCGCACCTTTGGAGCCGGAAAAGTGAAGACGTTTAGTGAGATATTTTAAATCCTCTGCCTCTTTCCCCTCGTTCCCAAGTTGCACTTGGGAACGCAAGTGTCCCCGCAACTTCGTTGCTTCCTATGCTGAGAGGATTTTTTGGCTATAAACCCGCCCGCTCAACACGAACCACTTTGTCATGTTGGGTGAAGCAAAGCTTCGCCGACAAGTGCGTTCCCAAGTGCAACTTGGGAACGAGGGAAAATTCTATTTCTTCCCTAGAAGAAAAAACATCTCCGCAGTCCCGAGGCGCTTCACGGGCTGCGGGCCTCGGGCTTCCCACTTGTAGTAGGGCTCGACGCGGGTGTGGACGTCTTCGGAGACGTTGATGTAGTCGGGTTCGCCGCTGGATTCCATGCGGCTGGCGAAGTTCACGGTGGCGCCCCAGACATCGTAGCTGAATTTTTGTTTGCCGATGACGCCGGCCATGAGCGGTCCAACGTGGATACCGATGCGGATTTTCCAGCCTTCGGTGCCAGATAGCGCCGAGATGCGATTGGAGGCGTCGCGAATTTCCAGCGCCGCGTCGCAGGCTGCGCGGACCGGATTGCGATGCGGTTCGGGAACGCCAGCTACCGCCATGTAGGAATCGCCGATCGTCTTGATTTTTTCCAACCCGTAAACGGCGGCGATGCGGTCGAATTCCGTGAAGTAAATATCAAGACGCCGCAGCACTTCGCTCGGCGCGAGATGTGCCGTGAATTGGCTGAAGCGCTCGAAGTCGGTGAAGAGCACCGCCGCATCCTGGAAATGGACCGGCTCCACGAAACCGTTGCGCTTGAGTTCGCTGGCGACCTCTTCGGGAAGAATTCCGTGCAATAGGCGCACGTTGTCGGCGAGCGTCGCCTTCAGCACGCCCTCGAAATACTCGGACATGCCGGTCTGGTAGGCGCGGCTTTGGTTGAGGATGAGGGCGTCCCCCTCCAAACCCAACACTGGCAAATCCTCATGCACCGCCTGCCGGAGCAGCTCCCGCATGATGCTTTCCGAATCGAGAAAAAAGGAAACGGAGAATCCCAGTTTCTCATAATCGAAACTGCTGAAGCCTGCCCCCATGGTGGCCAACAACCGCTGACGACTTTCCGGCGTGCCCTCGCGCAAATCCAAAAGCCGGTTAATGAACATGGTGTTATAGGCAATGAACGCGGAGTCGGCGTAATCCCACCTCCCGTTGATCTCGCACCACCGTTTAAAAAGATTGTCCGCAGGCAGGGGATCGTTTTCACCGATGTCAAATTCCGCTCGGACCCGCTGCAGCAAATCGTGCATCATCTGGCGGACCGGCTTGTCCTTGTGGACCTCCAGCAGGACCGAATCGGGCTTCGCAATTTCCGCCTTAAGATGGACGACAAAATAGCTCGCCAACAAATGCGCCACGGCGTGCCTCGTCTCAAGACTTGGGATTGTCGGCAGGCTCATCGTGTCGGGCATGGAGAGAAGTTACGGCAGATAGTTTTCTAAACAATCCTGGAAGCGAACTTCAGCTTCTGGTGGCCCGGACTACTTGTTGTCCGGGCCACCAGAAAATAAATTCAAAAAAGCACTTGCACTATACCAACCGGTCAACTACGTTCCCTTGTGAAGCAAGAAAGCGAAACCAAACGGAAGCTCTTCGAAACAGCTTTAGAGCTGATTTGGGAGAGCAGCTACGGTTCCGTCAGCGTGGATGACATCTGCACCAAGGCTGGCGTGAACAAGGGCAGCTTCTATTACGCTTTCAAGTCCAAGTCCGATTTGGCCGTGGCCGCTTTCGAGCGCCATTGGGAAACCAAGACCCCCATTCTCGATAAGATCTTTTCCAGCCAGGTTCCGCCCCTTGAACGCCTTACTAATTACTGTCAGGGCATGGTTGCCGACCAGAATGAAAAATATCGCACGTTCGGCAAGATGCTGGGTTGCCCCTTTTGCGCTCTGGGCAGCGAGTTGAGTACGCAGGATGAAAATATCCGCAAAAAGGTCGAGCAAACGAGCGGTCGCTTGATGAGGTATTTCGAATCCCTCGTTCGCGATTTGGCAGCGGAAGGTCTGATTGAATCCAAGGACCATACCGAACTGGCCAAGGAACTCGTGTCCTATATCAACGGAGTGATCCTGCAGGCCAAGATCGAGAATAATCCCAAGGGTCTGGATCGTCTCGAACAAGGTGCCCTGCGCTTGCTGAATGTGAAACAAGCTTCCACCGTAGCCGTTTGACCCTTTTTTTACTCATTCACTATACTAACTAGTCAACCAAAACTCTAAAATCGAAAGAAAAAACACCATGATCCACCAAATCATTCCCGTGAAAACCAAGACAGAAGCGCTGCCCACCATCAACAAAAGTCTTCTCCAGGCCCGGCACATTCAGGCCCATGTGAAGGAGCAGACGCACACGCAATCGCTGCCGAATTTCGGCTATCTTTTCAGCCCTGACACCGCAGGCCCCGTGCTGGTGCCTGTCACGCGCTGGATCGAATAATTTTTCACCTTAACGGCCCCAACTCAAAATCCAACCCATAGGAACATCATGAAAAAACTCGAAGGAAAAGTCGCAGTCGTCACCGGAGCGTCCAAAGGCATCGGTGCCTCCATCGCCAAGCATCTTGCCGCGGAAGGCGCGTCGGTTGTCGTCAATTACTCGTCCAGCAAAGAGGGCGCGGATCGCGTCGTCGCGGAGATCACCAAAGCGGGTGGCAAGGCTGTGGCCGTGAAAGCCAACGTCTCCAAGAAAGCGGAGATCGTCTCGCTCTTCGCGGAGACCAAGAAGGCCTTTGGGCGCCTTGATGTGTTGGTCAACAACGCCGGCATCTATGAATTCAAGCCGCTTGAGGAAGTGACGGAAGAGCACTTTCACAATCAGTTTGACCTGAACGTCCTCGGCACACTGCTCACCACACAGGAAGCCGTGAAGCATTTTGATGCGGCGGGCGGCAGCGTCATCAACTTGAGTTCGATTGTCAGTACGCTTGGTTTCCCCGGCGCATCGGTTTACAGCGCGACCAAGGCGGCAGTGAACGTCATCACGATCTCGCTGGCCAAGGAACTCGGGCCGAAAAAAATCCGCGTCAACGCCATCGCTCCCGGCATGGTGGAGACGGAAGGAACGGCGGCGATGGGCATTACCGGAGCCGAGAGCGAGATGCGCAAGCACATCGAATCGCAGACCCCGGTCGGCCGGATCGGACAGCCGCAGGACATCGCGTCGGTCGCGGTTTTCCTCGCCTCGTCCGATGCGGCGTGGGTCTCTGGAGAGACTTGGTTCATCTCCGGCGGATTCCGGTAAAGTTCCGTTATTAGCCCCAACGGGGCGATCTAATCCCAGCCCGGGGCAACGCCCCGGGTTGGGGATGAACGAAGAAAAGCTATGAAAGAGATCTCCGCAAAAGTCCCCCTTCAAGGCAGATCGAACTGATCCTTCGACAAGCTCAGGATGACTAATGATAAATGTGAGAGTTTCGCAGAGTTTTCTGAAAGGGCGTCCTAACCGTACCTCATCTTAGAGCGCCCTTTCAGGGCTTACCATCGAAGAAATTTTATACCCAGGGCGTTGCCCTGGGCTTTGATTAGACCGCCCCGTTGGGGCTTTCGACCACACCTATATTCAATGCGAATACGTTGGATGAATCGGTTCATGTATCCATTCGGAAGTTGACCGCGGGCGAAAAGCGGAGCTTACTCTCCGAAGTGGGGAAAGTAAGTGGAGACCAAGGCCATGCCCTATACGACTTCCTATCTTGACGACGGGAAAGGCTTACACAAAAAGGGCAGTGGCCTTGTCACCGGCCTGGAACTGTTTACCAGCGCCTTGGAGCAAAACCTCGACGAGGTGCGCGCCCGGAAGCTCCATTACGGATTGATCGATTTCTCCGAAACCACGGAGATGAGCGTCACGCCCGCGGACATCCGCCGACTGGTGGAGATCAATCGCAAGATGGCGTCGTTCACGCCAGGTGCGCTCGTGGCCATCGTGGCGCCGTCTCCCCTGCCCTACGCGATGGCGCGGCTCTGGCACACATTGGCGGATGATCTCGGCTGGAACGCGAATGTCTTCCACACCCGACCCGACGCGATCGCGTGGCTCCGGAAAAATCTTCTCGCGCAGGACAGCTCAGATCCCGAGTTGAAGCAGTTTCCTTCGCTGCGACAGGAATTGTGAGCGCTGAGTTTCTTGCCTTCGGTAGCTTCAGGTCAGCGACTTATACCGCGCCTCGTCGATGTCCAATTCATATTCGATCTTGTGCAGGACATCGTCGCCGATGAGGCCGGAGCGGCGCATATCGACGAGGGCGCGACGCTGGGTGGCGATCATATTGCGGCGCAGACGGCGCAGGCTGAGTTGGTGCTGACGGTGCTCGCTCCAGCCGAGCTGATCGGCGAGATCGTCATGTAAATTAATGGCACGTTCGCGGTATATCTGCTCGACATTATCGAGGACGGGCTCGGGAAATTTTTTCTCGCGGCGATGCTTGGCCAACTTTTCCAGGGCGGCCTCGGACATGCGTTCGCGGGCGTCAAGTTCCTCGCGGGCGGCCGAACCATCATCGCCGACACCGAGGTAGCGGATGAAAAAGGGAAGCGTGAGTCCCTGAAAAACCAGGGTCGTCAGGATGACGCTAAAGGCGATGAACTGAATGAGATGGCCTTTGGGAAAAGGTTTGGGATAGGTGGTAATCGTCAGGGCGGCGGCCAGCGAAACCATGCCGCGCATACCACACCATCCGACGATGAAAATTTCGCGTGGCTCGGGCTTGATTTCGCTGTCGCGAATACGCTTGATCAAGCGTGGCAGGTAGGCGCCGGGATACATCCAGCCGAGCCGCACGATAATGCAAATGAAGTTGATGACCACCGCATATAAAAGCGGATACGGCCACCAGGGTTGCTCGAGCCCCCGAAGAATACCCGGCAACTGCAGGCCAATGAGAACGAAGATGAAGCCGTTGAGAAGATAAATGATCATTTCCCATACCGCACGGGACTGGAGACGGATCGTCGATGTCATCACCTCAGGCGATTCCCACCCAAGATAAAGACCCGTGGAAACGACCGCGAGAACGCTGGAGACGTGGACTAGTTCGCCGGCGAGATAGCTGACAAAGGGCGTCATGATCGAGACAGTGAGAACAATTTGCACCCCGTCCTCCATGATGCGATATCGGAGCCAGTTGACCATCCAACCGACGGCAAGCCCCACGGCGATTCCACCGACCGAGACGTAAAAGAAATAACCCGGCAGCCAGACATTCCCGATGATGTGGCCGGTGCCCATTCCAATTGCGGCCAGCGCGGCGGCGATTTTCGACGCAAACATGTCGAAGAAGTGGCCGGTGCCCAACCCGACGGCGATAAGCGCAATCTTCAGGATGACCAGGCTGGTTGAGTCATTAACGAGGCTTTCACCCTCGATGATCGTGATCACGCGGCGGGGCAGGCCAAGTCGCCGCGCGATGGCCGAGGCAGCGATGGCGTCGGGCGGCGAAATGATGGCCCCGAGCGCAAAACCGGCGGCGAGCGGAAAGTCGGGAATGAGCCAGTGCGAGACAAAGGCGACCGTGACCGTGGTGGCAAGGACCAGGCCGATGGCGAGAAGCGAGATGGCGCGAAGCTCACGGCGAAAATCCCGCCATGAAGTGAAGAACGCCTGGATGTAGAGAAGCGGCGGCAGGAAGATGAAGAAGATAAAATCCGGATCGAGCTTGATCGGCGGGAGGTTCGGGATGAACCCGATGATGAGGCCGCCGATGACGAAGAGAATCGGATACGGAATGTTGAGCCGCCGCGCAAGCAGTCCCAGCCCGAAGACAAAGCTCAGGAGCAGGACGAACACAATCGCGTAGTGCATTGCGCGTCACGATAGCCAGTGGCACGTTGGTTTTACATCCAAATCCGGAAGGCGCGAGCAAGCCCGTTTCCACTCTCAAAATAGAATGGGCGACCGACGGGACTCGAACCCGCAACAGCCAGTACCACAAACTGGAGCTCTACCATTGAGCTACGGTCGCCATTGATGTCCTCTTTTTTAAGAGGGGAGAAAAGATTAAGGGTTGGTTGTGCGGCAGTCAATCTTGAAGGACGTTACTGCTAAACCTTCTCAAAACGATCCGTCATCCTGAGCTTGTCGAAGGATCAGACTCGTGTGGACGCACTGCAAGACTGGACAGACTTAAAGTGGGATCGAATTGATTCTGTTCTGTCCTCTTAATCGCGATATGAGTCTGATCCTTCGACAAGCTCAGGATGACGGATTTCCAAAGGAAATCCTCTGCAAGATCTTTCACTTTTCCTACGCCGTGACAGCTCTTTTCACAGCAGACTTCAAAACCACCACGGAGCGGGCGGTGACGAGATACTCCGATCCTGATAAGGGTCGATCCTCCTCCGAAAAATCATTGGGACTATCAAGAGCGGTGTCCACGACGCAGGACCAGTCCTGTGGAGCGCCTTCCTGGACATGGAACATGCGGTCTTCCCAGTGGGCGTTGACCATGACATAGAGGTCGTCGTCACCGACGGAGGCGCCGTGGAGGCAGTAGGCGAACCAGTAAGATTCCGGATCGCAATTGACCGAGCCAACCGGCCCGTACCAGCTAACATCCTTGCGCCAATAGGTGGGGCGCGCGATGGACGGATGCGCTTTGCGGAACCCGATCATCAGCTTGAAGAAGCGGAAGAACTCGTGGTTTTGTTGGAGGCGATCCCAGTCAAGCCAGGTCGTGACGTTGTCCTGGTTGTAGGGATTGTTGTTGCCGCGCTGCGTGTTCAGGAATTCGTCCCCGGCCACGATCATGGGCGTGCCTTGGGCGAGCAGCAGCAGGACGCAGAAGTTTTTCGCCTGTTTCAGGCGCAAGGCGAGCACGGCGGGCGGCACATCGACATCGCCTTCATGTCCGCAGTTCCAACTCAGATTATAGTTGCTGCCATCGGTATTTTGATGGCCGTTGGACTCGTTGTGTTTTTCGTTGTAAGCAACGAGATCGTGCAGGCAAAAGCCGTCGTGTGCGGTGATGAAATTGATGCTCTGGCGCGGACGATAGGTTTCGTAAAGCTTGTCGGGAAAAAGATCGTCGCTGCCGTAGAGCCGTTGCATCGCGGCGGCCACCAGACCGCGATCACTCTTCACAAATCCGCGGATGTCGTCCCGAAATTGTCCGTTCCACTGCATCCAATCCAAACCCGGAAAGGAGCGGCCCAGTTGATAGCTGCCAATGTCCCACGCCTCGGCCACCAAACGCACATCAAGCAGACGGCTGAGATAGCTGATCTCCATGATCATCGGGGAATCGGTCATGTTCACCGTGCCGGAACTGGAGCGCGAGAAAATCGAGGCCAGATCAAAGCGAAATCCATCCACGCCCATCTTGCGCGCCCAGAAGCGGAGGCTTTCCAGCACGAGTGCCCTCCCCGCCGCATGGCCGGTGCGGACGGTGTTGCCGCACCCGGTATCGTTGAGGTAGTGGCGCTCGTCGCTCTTGGTCAGGAGGTAGTAGCTCTTGTTGTCGATGCCGCGCAGACTGTAAGTGGGGCCGTCCTCGTTCCCCTCGCTGGTGTGGTTGTAGACGACGTCCAACCAGACTTCGATTCCGGCAGCGTGGAACGCATGTACCATTTCTCGAAATTCATCAAACGCGTCTCCTGCGGCGTATTGCTGATGTGGAGAGAAAAAATTGAGAGTCATGTAGCCCCAATAATTCCCCTCCTGCGGATCGAATTGATGGACGGGTAACAACTCGACCACGGTGATGCCGAGTTCCTTCAAATAAGGAATTTTTTCCACCAGCCCCGCGAAGGTGCCGCGCTTGGCCGGACTGACACCGGAATTGGGATTCGCGGTGAAGCCCTTGACGTGCAACTCGTAGATGACGAGGTCGTGCGTGTGGCGCAGCGTCGAGATATCGCCCAACGTCCGCGCCTGTTGTGGCCGGAGCAGATAACCGAGGGGCGCGACGCCGTCGGTCGGCCCTGGGCGCTCGCAGGCGAGACGGCTGAAACTCGGCGGAAAGAAGACCTCCGGGGCGTAGGGATCGAGCAGGATTTTTTCCGGGTCGAAGCGATGCCCTTTTTGGGGTTCGTGCGGGCCGTCGATCCGGTAGGCGTAAAGACACGCATCATTCAAGGCCTCGCGCGGAATGCGGCAATGCCAGATATTTCCCGTCTTATGCGCCGGGTGAAGGAGTTGAAAAGTGAAGGCGGGCGTGACCACATCTTCCTTGCGATAAAAGACAAGAGTCACGCTCGTCGCATATCTGGAAAAGATCGCGAAGTTGAAGGCCTTCTCGGATTCGACCCAGGTGGCCCCGAATGGCCACGTTTCGCCTGCGGGAAATTCTCCCTGTTTTTTCTCTGCTGGCAGGTGAATCTCCGGGAACGACATCTGCCCCAGTGTTGGCCCGGGCCGGACACGATTCAAGAACTTTGCAGCCAAAGTATTCGCCCCGGCCTTGCCTTATTTCACGAACACGCCCTAGGGTGGACGCCAATGATTGCACGCTGGCCCCGGCCTCTTTTTTATCTGGTGACCGCCCTGGTCCTCGGGATCGACCAGATCACGAAGGCATGGGCGATGGCTTCGCTCCAACCGATCATCTCCGTGACGGTGATCCCGGGTTTCTTCAATCTCACGTATGTGGAAAACCGCGGAATCGCGTTCGGGATGTTTGCAGGGGAAGGCGCACTCGTGGGCTTATTTGTCGTCGCTCTTATCCTGATGGCCCTCTTTTATACAAGAAGCCTCGATTGGGTTGGCTTCGAGCCCAATCTCATCGGAGGTTTTCTCTGTGGCGGAGCCTTGGGAAACTTGTTAGATCGAGCGCGCCATGGGTGGGTGGTCGATTTTTTCGATTTTCACATCAGTACCTATAATTTGCGATGGCCCGTATTTAATGTCGCAGATAGCATGATCTGCATAGCGGTAGGATGGATCGTATGGAGGCAATTTAGTGGGACCTCTCACGCAAAATGTCCTTAAGTTGTTCTACCTCTAAGCTATCACCCAAATTCTTAGCTTCTGCTGTCAGAAAGCATTAGAGTCGAGAGGAATCGTTTATGCTGGCTAATATTGTGTATTACATAAATGTAATACTTGACTCTTTAGTAAACTATTGCAGAATTGGCTTAGAACCATTAGACATTGGTTCTACAAATAACACGTTATGACTATATCACCTATTTTCACTTTCGCACCCATCCCTCTCACGAGCGAGCTTAGCCCTTTGGCCCATGCGGCCATACTTATCCGAAAGCGTCAAGCAGATCACGTTATTGTGACAAAGCCGCGACACCGCATCAATCCGCCCGTTGAAAAGCAGGCGACGACTGAAGCGGCTCTCGTCTGATTTGCCGCAATCTTCTGCAATTAGAAGGAGGATTGTGGCAATAAAACGGAATTTGCCGCGCTGTTTTTGAATCGAGATCAAACGTTCATGTTTTGAACGGATGCCATGTGTCAGGATATTCCGCGTGATACATCAGATACGCTCGCCTAACGGGCATCGATAGTCGATGATGCCGAACAGTCGGCTCCCATCCGATTATCATGACCGAACCGAACCCAGATCCCGTACAGCCGCCTGATGACTGTCCAAGGATCATTCGTATCCGCTGGCAGCGCGTCGCCACTTATTTGGGAAGCATCGCCCTGATCCTAGCAATGTGGATTTGTGGCATCCTCTACACGATCCGATTCCACCCGGAACGTTTTGTAGACAGGCTGCTGACCGAGATGCCCCCACCCGCAACCGTCGGCAAGGTGTTTTGGCTGAACCGCCGCACGCTCGAAATCGACACCGTGAAAGTCGGGGGCTTCTTTTATGCGGATTCGATTATTATTACGGCCAGCCCAATCGGCCTTCTCCGGCGTCATGTGGCCCGAGTTCAAGTCTTGGGAGGACAGGTTTTTACCAAGGAATTATATGCCGTTATGGATGCAAATCCCAACGCCGATAAGGATACGGGCCTCAACTGGACAATTGGGACATTGGAGATAAGTCGCGGGACGCTCATGCTGAATGCTCTCGTGCCCGACACCACCGTACCCGTTCGCATTGGCGTACGATGGCCTCTCACGTTACACCAACTCAGGTTGGGCAAGCCCGATGCCAGCCCGGCGATGAAGAAAGTAGAGACCATCGATGTCGAGAATGTGACATTTGTCTCGCCTTTTGATCCCACCTCCCCGGTACTCTCGCTGCCTCTGATCCGGGTCACATTCACCTATGACGAGTTCTGGCATCATCGCATCCGCGAAGTCGACTTGATCAAGCCGACTTTGTTCGTGGGCGAGGATTTGTTTTGGTTCACTTCCGAATTCAAGAAGGAGCGCGAGTCCAAGCCCGATGTGGGCGTGTCGGCACCCTGGAACGTGGATATTTTCAAGGTGCGCTATGGGCAATTGGCCGTCAGCGCCTTCGGCCAGCCGGTGGTGAATTTTCCGTTCTTCTTCAATACGAAGGTCGCAGACATTCGGCTGGATCAACTCGATAAAATCAGCGCCAAGAGCAAGATCACCATTCAAGAGTTGGACCAGGATTATCCCGACTACAAGATCCGGATTGTCGGTCTTACCGGAGGCCTCTATTTCAGTTGGCCGCCAAGTGACGCCGACGCGAATAACGTGGTCAACACGATCAAGATCAAGGAGCTCTCCTGGAACGACATTGCGGCCACCAACGTGGCCAGCACCATTACCTTTGACCCCGATGGTGTTTATGGATCGCTGAGTGGGGGGTGCGAGGGCGGCGAACTCTCGGGCAATTTCGAATTCTATTATACCAAGGGCTTTACCTGGAACGTGGATTTCTTTGCGAAAAAGGTCAATTGCCAGCCGATCGCCGAAAAGTTGGCCGGGAAATATATCAACCTGACGGGCGAGCTTGACGGCGACATTACGGTGGATGGCCAAGTGACGGATATCCAGAAAGTCAATGGTGTACTGAAGATGCCAAAGGCGGGTATCGTGAATATCAAGTCGGTCAATGAACTACTCGACCGTCTCCCGGCGGATGCCTCGGTTTTCAAAAGAGATGCGGCGAAGATCGCCGTGACCGCACTCGCGAACTACCCCTATAACGAAGGTGAACTGAAACTTGACTATAACTCCCAGGGCGGCGTCGGCTCATTAATTGTCAATGGCCCCACGGGGCGCCGCCAACTGGACGTCTACCTGCATCCATGGACCAAGGCCGATGCAAGTTCAAAGGTTGCCAACAACGCAGACAATAAGTAACAATAGGATGCACCCCTCGATTTCAGTACCAGGACGCCAGTCGCCATCTCTCGTGAATTATTCTCTGAGTCATTCTTTTTTCCAGGCAAGCGCCCTGCGACTGACCCTGCTGATGCTTGGGATCGGGTGTCTCGGCGGATGCGCCCCCACGGTCAACCTGGTCACGCCGGAACCGATCAAGGTCGATGTGTCCGTCCGTCTGGACGTCTACCAGAAAACGGCCCCGACCAAGGCCAAGGAGGAGCAGTCGAGCCTGGTGATCGCCGCAAACCGGCGTTTACGCTCGGGTGAAATTCAACAGTTGAAGGGCGCCCATATTATCGGTGAGGATCGCGACGGCTATCTTGATATGAGGAATCCGCCCAAAGATCCGAAATATTTGGCGTACGCCCAAAGCGTGATCCAAGCTGAAAACACAGACCGTTCCTATCTTTACCTTGCCAATGCCCAGGCTAAAAATGAACCGATGGAACTGGTTGGCGCGGACTACGCCAAACTTTGGCGGGATCGTGCCTTTCCAGGAGAATGGGTGCAGAAAGAAGACGGAACGTGGATTCAAAAATAGGATCAACTCATCGAAGCGTGGAGCTGAAAATCTCCTTGACTCAGACCTCTTCGAACGGTTCCTCCTCGGAACCTGAGGGCGGGGCTCTGCCCATCAAGAACCTTTACACGCGTCGTCACGCCATCCTGAGCGTGGGCTGTTGGGTTATCCTGACCGCCTGTTTCATCTACCCCGTCCTTCAATTTGCCAGCCACATCCAGAGCACCCTCACCGGCATGAAGGGCGCCCCCTCGGAAACCGTGCGGATCAACGTGGTGAAAAACTTTACCACCGCCCTCGCTTTCCCCACCGCCATCGTCTGGGATGCGAAGGGCCTTCCACCCGACGAAGCTAACGCGGCTTGGAAAAATCTTCTCACCACGGTTGGGGCCGACGATAACGTGGTCGAAGTAACCGACGGTAAAGTGATGATAGAAAACTGGCCGAGGAGTGACTGGTACGCAGCCTTCGTCGCATCCAAGGCAACCACCTACGGCGAGGCGGAAAAGATCGTGCCCCGTTTGCGCAAAGACATTAAGCAGCTTCCGTTTCCGACCTCCAACCATCCCTGGGTCACGGGCGGACCGGCCCTTTTTCTGGACCTCAATATCGCCTCCACCAAATCGCTGCGATCGGGTGAACTGATCGCGCTTCCCGTCGCGTTTATCATTCTCATTTTGGTTTTTCGTTCGCTGGTGTCCGCCTTTTTGCCGGTACTGGTCGCGACCCTTGGAGTCACCTGCACTCTGGGCATCCTGAGCATTTTGGCCACCAGCATGCCGGTGACTTTCTTCGTTCCCAATCTCGTAACGATGATCGGCCTGGGCGTCGGCATCGATTATTGCCTCATTTATCTCGCCCGTTACCGGCGTGAGCGCGCCAACCATCTCACGACCCAGGAGGCTCTGCAGATCACCCGGCAGACCGCAGGCAAGACCGTGCTGGTTTCCGCCATGCTGGTGATGAGCGGCTTCCTGACGCTGCTGTTTATTCCCCTCGAATTCTTCACCTCCATCGCCGTGGGTGGAATGTTGGTCGTGGCATGTGTGGCGCTGGCGACGCTCACTCTTTTACCCGCGATGATTTTTCTCGTTGGATCGCATCTCGAGGACGGCGCCTCGCTGTTCAGCCCGCTCAAAAAACTTCGCCTCGGGCCACAATGCTGCGAGCGATGGGGACGGTTTGTCGTCCGCCAGCCATGGATCTGCGTGACGATCGGGCTGGCCATCCTTGTTATCCTGGCGCTGCCGACCCTGCGCCTGCGCATTGCCTCGATCGAAGCGAAAAATATTCCGCCCCAGTCCGAATCCCGACTCGGTTATGAGAGCCTGACCAAAAATCTCGGACCGGGCTGGATGATGCCCGCCATCATTCTGGTACAACATCCGACAGCCGATTGGGTGATCCAGGGAATGGATGGAGAAAAGGATTTGGTCGCAAAAATCAACGCGCTTCCCAATACCGAAAAGGTAATATCCGTGACGGATACGAGCGGCTCGAAAATCATGCAGTCGGCGCGCTATTCCATGCTGACGAGCACCAATAATGGCGACCAGACCCAGAGCGTGATCATGGCCCTGAGCAAGAGCGATCCTCAATCCATGGACGCGCGCAAGTGGCTGGACGAAATGACCTCGCTGCTGGCCGAAAGCGAAAAGGCCCATCCGGAAGGCCCTCGTTATTATGTGGGAGGGTTGCCTTCGGTGACGCTCACGGCCGATCGCGTCATCATGCATGCGTTGCCGTGGGTCGTCATAGCCACGCTTTGCAGCACGTTTGTTCTCCTGGTTATTTTCATGCGCTCGATCCTGGTCTCGTTGAAGGCCATCGCTCTCAACCTCATTTGTGTGCTCGCTGCTTATGGGTTCCAGGTCATCTGCTTCCAAGACGGATGGGGGGCGACCCTGTTCAACTTCTTTGCCACCGACGGCTTGAACACCATCGTGCTGGTCATCTGCTTCTGCGCGTTGTTCGGTCTCTCGATGGATTATGAGGTCTTCATTCTTGCCGCTGTGCGCGAGAGCTGGTTGGACAACCACAACATGAATCTGGCGGTCCAGGATGGGCTTCAGCGTGTAGCGGGCATCATCACTTCCGCCGCCTTTATCATGATCGCGGTCTTTCTTTCTTTCGCCTTTGGCGATGTGGTGGAGATTGAACAGTTGGGCGTGGGCCTCTCGTTCGCTGTGCTGCTGGATGCGACAGTGATTCGTCTCCTGCTCGTGCCAAGCATAATGGCCTTGATGGACAAGTGGGCCTTCTGGTGCCCCGGCCAGGCTTTGCCGGTGGCAACACGCCATCCGCGCGGACATCATTATCAGGGCGAAAAACTGAATCCGCCCGAGGAAGTCAAACGGATAACGGGGCTTTAAGTCCGAGAAGGCACCGCCGCCCAGCGTGCGGCGGCTACCGTGGAACTGCTACCGCGATCAGTGGTAGCCCGCGATCTCCGAGCGTGGGCCTGCTCTCCGACCGTCGCCCGGAGGTCGACGGCTACCTCAGAATCAACTCCTTCGATCAAGCCGAAGCAAGCTTCGGAGAATTCAACCCAAGGGATTAATTGGAGACTGATCCGGAAGTTATCCCGCCCTCGCTTTCCTCCTGTCGTATTTCGTCTTCTGTCGTCAATTTTTCCATCAATCGTTCTTTCGCAGCTAACCAGTGGCACAACGCCTTGCCTTCGGGGCACCCTTCCGCGAGATAAATGGCATACGCTTCCGCTTCGATGGAGTTTTGATCGATATTGCTCATAGGCCCATTATTGCACCAATTGGGCTTCGTGCGAGCGCCGGGCCGAAACACTTGAGATAACCGCTCTTGAGTCCTGACGGAAATTCTTCTAACCATCGGCATGTGGTTTTGGCTTCTTGTCCTGGTCTGGGCCGCAGGTCCGGCTTGTATTCCGCACTTACTCCTGCTCAATAAACGACCCACGGCGACTCTGGCCTGGTTATGGGCCCTGCTTCTCTTTCCGTTTTTTGGGACCGTTCTTTATCTGATGATCGGTTCCGAGCAGGTGAAGCGTCGCCGGATGAATCGTCGCGTGGAGTTTCGACAGAAAAATCAATGGTTCTCGGCCCGGTCCCACGCCGGCAAGGCGTGGTCGAAGAAGAAATCAATCGCGATCAAAGCCCAAACTCTCTTCGATACTTTATCGAATATCACGCAATTGCCCGTCTGCACCGTTTCCGATCTGCAGGTCTTACGAAAAGCGCCCGCCTATTATGCTTCACTCAAGGAGGCCATCCGGGGCGCGACGCATTCGGTTGAATTCCAGACCTTCATCTGGCGCGACGATGAAGTAGGCGCGGAATTCCTGGAGCTCCTGATCGAGACGGCACAGCGCGGCGTGACCGTCCGAGTCCTGGTCGATGAACTGGGATCATTCTGGTTAAGGGAGAGTTATTTTCGCCCCTTGGTAAAGGCTGGGGGACAATTTTCCTGGTGCCATACCCTTTCCCCCTTGAGAAGCCGCTACTCGTTCAATCTTCGAAATCACCGGAAGCTTCAGGTGATCGATGGAGCGATTGCCTACGTGGGCGGAATGAACTTCGGGCGCGAATACGCGAGTCGCAATCCCTATTATGGTGACTGGGGTGACGTACAGGTTCGCGTGGAAGGAACAGTTGTCCGGGTCCTTCAACAAATTTTTGCGGAAGACTGGTTTTTTGGCACAGGCAAAAGCGACATCCAAGACCCGCCAAAAATCGCCGTGGAAACGGAAGAGGTCAGCTTCATCCAAATCCTGCGCGGCGGCCCGGACGAAGAAGACCAACCGATGCTGCGTTCGAACCTTGCCCTGGTTGCCACGGCCAGCAAACGCCTGTGGATCGCCCCCGGTTATTTTGTTCCCGGCGAAACGATGCTGGCGGCGTTACAGGTTGCGACCGCGCGTGGTGTCGATGTGCGTATCTTGGTTTCGTTAAAAAGCCAGCATCCGCTCCTGGTCAAGGCGGGCAGATCGTATTACGACGCCTTGTTGCGCCATGGTGTCAAAATTTTTGAATACGATCAGGGTATCGAGCACTCCAAATATGTCATCATCGACGAGGAATGGGTTTCCGTCGGCTCATCGAATTTTGACGAGAGATCGATGCGCTTGAATTTTGAGTTAAGCCTCCTCGCCTATAACCACGAAACAAATCATGAGTTTGCGGAGATCTTTCAAGAGACCCTTTCCGAATCCCACGAAATCAACCGAGAGCTATTTGCCAAGCGGTCCTATCGCGAAAAACTGATGGAAGCGGCCCTGAGACCGCTGTCCCCGGTGCTTTAACCCGTGTCCTTGACGCTTAAAGCGCCGGGCTACTTACTCGATTCGGTGCAAGGAACCCAGAGCCATTGGGAACATCAGACTGGCGATTCATTAGAGACCAGAATTTCAGCGATCGGCTTTACTCCGACGCCTGAAGATAAATAATCCCAATAGACCGAGTCCGAGCATCGCCCAGATACTGGGCTCGGGCACGGCGGCAGGATTATAGGCGGAGAGCACGACATCCTGACCTCCGATGGTCGAGTTCGTGGCGTAATCTCCAGTATAGCTGATATAGAAAAGAACATTATCGATCGTGACGGTGCCGACGCCATCGAGATAAGAAATCGTCGCGGTGTTCGTCCCATCCGAAAGGAAATCGAATTGGCCCAAGGTGGAACCGCTTTGGAGAGTAAAAACGTAGTAGTTGTCCAGGTTCGTGTTTGGCCCCCCGGGAACATACGACACGGAATTGAGTTGGAGTGAACCGATGTTATCAATCTGCAACGTCGCCCCGCTTTGAATGTTCAAGTTAACGCCCGTCCCGGGAGCCTGGATGGCGTCCTGATCGTAATCCATGCCGGGAGTCACCAAACGCGGTGGATTGGCAGTCGCGGTGTTGGCGATGGCGAACTCGGCCTTGGATCCCGTATCGAAGGTGAGACTACCGCTAATGGTCGTGATCGAGGGATCGCCTGGATAGAGCGTGCCGCCGCTCTGCACGGTGACGTTGCCGTTAATCGTACCTTTGCCGCCAAGCGTGCCGCCGTTGCCAACCGTGGCGTTGCCGTTGACCGTACCGCCGCTACCGACACTAAACGAGGAACCGGAGTTGATCGAAAGAGCACCGGTGATACTACCGTTGAGCACGAGATTGCCCTGATTGACCGTTGTGCCGCCCGTGTAAGTGTTGTTGCCCGTCAGGTCCCAGGTTCCCACGCCATTTTTGACCAAGGAGGTCGCTGCTGTTCCGTTGTCCCCGATGGCCGCGTTGAGAATATTATCTCCAGCATTGGATCCTGTGAGGGTAAATGTCTCAGCAGTGTTTGCTGTGCTGAAGGCGACATTCGCGGAGTTGGTGAAATCGACTGGACCGATGCCCGAGGCATCAAACGTTCCGCCATTGGAACCCATGGTGAACTCGCGATCGGTACTGTCGCCAGAGCCGGTATATTGAAGGGTGCCACCGTTCAGCACGAGGTTCGAAGCCGCATTGGTCGATTGACCGATGCCGCTGGCCGTCCCTCCGTCGGAGAGCTGACTGACACTCAATGTACCGGCACTGATCGTCGTCGTGCCCGTATACGTGTTGGCCGCGGCCAGAATCGTGGTGCCAGAACCTATCTGACTGACATTGCCCGTGCCGCTGATGAGATTGTTTTCCGTCAGGGTGTTCGATCGCTTATAAAACAAAGTTCCATCGTCCGTCACGCCGCCGGAACCGAGACTACCCGTCGTGGTATTGTTGCCGACCTGGATCGATCCCGCCGAAAGGATTGTGCCGCCCGAATAGGAATTGGCTCCCGTCAGGAAGGTCACGCCAGTGCCCGCCTTATCCAAGGTAATGACCCCGGTCGCACCGCCACCGGCGTTGTTCTCAATCGTTCCGTTGAAGGTGCTGGACCCGTTGCCGTTGCCGACCGTCAGCGTTTGAGTCGTACCGTTGCTACTGTTGAGCACCACCCCGGAACCCGTCAAGAGACCCACGCCCTGGTCATGACCGTGAAGATCGAGCGTACCGCCGATCGCCGCCGAACCACTTTGACTTCCCAGCGCACTGGCCGTGGCGCTGGCCGCGCCCACTCCGATTAGAAGCGTGGTGCTGGCTCCAACGGTTGTGCCGCCGGTGTAGGTGTTCGTGCCGGTCAGGACCAAGGTGCTACTCGCGCCTGTCTGGATGACCTTACCCGTGCCACTGATCACATTGCCATCGGTCAGGCTGCCACCCAGTCGGTTATAAATCAAAGTGCCGTTGTCAACCACGCCACCCGTACCGAGGCTGCCCGTGGTGCCTGAGAGGAAGAGGCCAGCGCCGATTTGCAGCGTGCCCGAGAGGATGGTCGTGCCGCCAGTGTAGGTGTTCGCGGCAGTCAAAATAGTGATGCCGGAGCCAGCTTGCGTGAGGGTGCCCGTTCCGCTGATCACGTTCGTTTCCGTCAGGGTATTGGAGTGGTCGTAGCTAAGGACGCTGTCATCGATCACACCGCCGGAGCCCAGACTGCCCGTGGTACCGCCGTTGCCGACCTGCAGCGTGCCTGAGGTAATCGTCGTTCCGCCAGTGTAAGTGTTGGCCTCCGTCAGGATTGTCGTGCCAGTTCCGGATTGAGTGACGTTGCCCGTTCCACTGATCGCGTGTGCTTCGGTCAGAGTGTCGGAGCGGTCGTAGGTCAAGGTCGCGTCATCGATCACGGCACCGATGCCCAGATTGCCCGAGGTACCGCCATTGCCGATTTGCAGTGTGCCCGAGGTGATCGTGGTGGTGCCGGTGTAGGTATTGGCTCCACTGAAAATAATGGCACCAACGGGATTGACTCCCGTCGTCAGGGTAATCCCGTAATTACCGCTGATTATTCCGCTAAAGTTGGAGGTTGTAGCGGGCGAGGTGTCCGGATTGGCCGAAGTGATGGTGATGTCTGCCCCGAGAACCGCGTCCCCTGTAAAGTTGGTTTCCCGCCCAAGGGTAAAGTCGCCGTTGAGAGCAAGCGCATTGCCCAACGTCCGCGCCTCACCCGAGGCACGAATGCCGCCACCGTTGATGGTGATGGTTCCGCTGCCCAAGGCGTTATCACTTCCGATGTCGAGCGTGCCTGCGTTGATCGTCGTTCCACCGCTGTAACTGTTGCTGCCAGAAAGCGTCAAAGAACCGGAACCGAGTTGGTCGACTGAGCCAGCCCCACTGGATCCACCATTATCCGTGATATTGCCGGAGAAGGTGATGTCGTCCGAATGGTTAAAGGTCAGCGTGCCATTGTCAGTCACGTTGCCCGCCAGGGAACCACTCGTTCCGCCGTTGCCGATCTGAATGCCACCAAATTGTCCAATGTTGGTACCTCCCGTTTGTGTGGCAGTACCTGTAAGAGTGAGCGTGCCTCCAAATTGGTGGTTTAGAATGCCAGCCCCTGAGATCGATCCCGCATAAGTCTGTGAATCGCTGAAGTACATAATCGAACCACTCGCGATGCTGATGCTCGACGAGGCGAAGGTTGAAGTGCCCGCCCCATTATTATCCACCTCAAAGTCACCACTGGCGATGACCGTGGCGCCGGTGTACGTCTGGTTTCCGCCCAAGGAGACAAGCGTATTGCCCGTAATGGTCAATCCACCGGAACCCGAGACGGTGCCGGAGATCCCGACAAACGCATTACTCGTACTGAGGGTTCCTCCCAGCGTTCCCAACGTGATGTTACGAGAGGAACTCATGTTGCTGGTGAATTGCAACGTGCCACCGTTCAACGTCACGCTACCCGTCGCCGTGCCGAGATTATTGTCGGCGGAAATGGAGATTGTTCCGCCGTTGATCGTCGTGCCGCCGGCGTAATCGTTCCCACCGGTGAGCGTGAGCACGCCGGGGCCCATCTGCACCAGGTTGCCCGAGCCGAAGATATAATTGTCCACCGTCACGTTATCGCTGCGATTGAAGGCCAGGGTGGCGTAATCGAGCACTTGGCCGCTGCCCAGGTTACCCGTGGTGCCTCCGTTGCCCACCTGGATCGTTCCACCACCCTCAATGAACGTGGAACCGGAATAGGTGTTCACTCCGGTCAGGATCAATGTGCCGGTGTTCCCTTGCGAAATGGAGCCGCTACCGCTGATCACATTGCTTTCTGTGAAGATGTCCGAGCGAGCGTATTCCAATCCAGAGGTCACGCCATTGAGGAAAATGCCGCCTGTGCCCAGACTGCCGCTCGTGCTGATCGCGGAGCCTGTGCCAATCTCCAGGTTGCCTGCGGTTACCGTGGTACCACCGGTGTAGATGTTGTTGCCAGTCAGGACGAGGCTGCCCGCCCCGATTTTATTGATGCCGCCGCCACCGCTGATCACTCCGCTCAAGGCGAGATAGCCCGCCCCGCCCAGGTTGCTCGCTCCGCTACCCGCCAGGCTTACGGCGTTCGCGAAGTTGGCGCTGGTGTTGGCATTACTGTTGATCAGACTGCTGGCGGTGCCGCTTTCCAGTTGAAGGTTACTGGCCTGCACATTCTGCTGACCATTGAGATCCAGGGTGCCGCTGAAAACCAGCACCTCACCCGTCGCCGCCAGCGCATTGGCATTCCCTAACTGCAGGGTGCCCGCCGTGATCGTCGTGCTGCCCGTATAATTATTTGCACCGTCCAGAGTCAACGTTCCAGTCCCAAGCTTGTTCAAGCTTCCTCCCGCGCTGACCAGAGACGAGGCAAAGGTGACCGCTTGACCATTGGTGTCGATGGAAAAAATCTGATTAGCCCCCGTGGAGAAACGGGCCGAGTAGTCGGTGGAATTCGCCGTACTGTATTGCAAGGTGCCACCGGAAAAAGTGATGGCCCCCTTAGTGCCGATCGCGCCGCCACTGCCGAGATTGAGCACGCCTGCAGTCAGGGTGGTGCCTCCCGCGTAGGTATTCTCCCCTGAAAGGACGAGCGTGCCCGCGCCGGT
>Ga0207004_1091_pt1 | contig 23121 bp, 18 predicted proteins | sample Alteio_BWMinCont_86_FD_153468 | JGI IMG/M metagenome (GOLD analysis project Ga0207004, IMG submission 153468) | Enriched cells from forest soil in Barre Woods Harvard Forest LTER site, Petersham, Massachusetts, United States -... | ecosystem: Environmental > Terrestrial > Soil > Temperate forest >...
ATAATCTTTTAGGGGCAGGCTGTGCATATCGCGCCATAGCTGCGGCAGGTTCATTATTTTAAATGTTGCCCAGTTATCAACCCCTCCTTTAGTGCCGAAAACAAAGCTAAACCCATGAAATTTATACTTAAGCGGTTGCGCCAAACTCACCTCGGCCTGTGTACCGCTAACTAACAGATCAACATCTCCATATAGCTGCAAAAGCGGCACAATTTCGCGCGCACGACTGATGTGGCCGTTGCCTGTACCCTGTATAGCGTATAGTATTTTCATGGTAATGCCGGGCGGTTGAATTTATAAAGCCGGAATAGTATTAATATTCCTACACTGCAACTTTACAATAAATCTTTTGAAATGTTTTAATAACCTTTCAAATTCCGGAAATTAAAATATTGACGCGTTAGGCGTGTTTATCTGCATGTTGAATAAACACACCCCTGCCATCACACATCCCTGTCCACCCCCTCTCAAGAGGGGAATTTGTTATGATGGTTCTTGTCTGAATCGTTCTAACAAGCTTTTTACATCCAGCTTGGCATCAAGGTCCTCGGCATCGGTTTTATCATCTTCGTTCTCATCTTTAATAAAATCTTCGGGCCTGTAATTAAATATTTTCCATTTTTTATCGTGATACTCCAGCGCGGTTAGGCTCTCCACCCAATCGCCTGAATTCAGGTAAATAACGCTACCACTTTTCTCTGTTGATTCTATTTTCCTGATCTCGGCCTGGTGGATGTGGCCGCAAATTACATATTGATAGTTTTTATCGACAGCCAAATCGGCCGCGGTTTGCTCAAACTGGTTGATGAACTTTACCGCGTCTTTAAATCTGGCTTTTACTTTTTTGGAAAAACTCATTTTCTCGCGCCCCATGGTAGTTAAAACCCAATTGGTCATGCTATTTAACCATATAAGCGTATCATAGCCTACAGCGCCTAATTTGGCTAGCCATTTAGAATGCTGCATGGTAACATCAAACACATCACCGTGAAATATCCAGGCTTTTTTACCATCTATATTTAAAACTATTTTATTCAGTAATTGAAACGAGCCCATGTTGAAATCGGCAAACTTGCGCAGCATTTCGTCGTGGTTACCGGTTAGGTAATAAACCGGGATGCCCTCGGTAACAAATTTCAGTATGCGGCGGATAACTTTCATGTGCGCCTCTGGCCAGTACGATTTACTGAACTGCCATATATCAATAATATCGCCGTTCAGAATCAGCATTTTAGGTTTGATGCTTTTTAAGTACTTAAGCAGTTCTTTTGCGTGGCACCCGTAGGTACCTAAATGCACATCTGATATAATTACTATATCAACTTCGCGTTTTGCCATGAAAGTTTGGGGGTTAATGTTCCTGCCGGTAATTTGTACCGATAATTTAGGTTTGGTGAGTTAAGCCAACTGTTATTCGTTGTCTTCTTCTTCACTTACTTTTAGTTCGTAAGGGCTGAAATAAAATACGGCAAGCATTGCCAGTAAAGCGATTACAACCATGTATGAATATTCAAAATCCATTACTAAAGCTTTTAACAAAGATAAAACTGATAAGTTACTATAGTGTTAAGACTTCGTTAAATATCAATGGTTTAGACTGCTGAAAAATCTTTTTTTATACGGTCGAGTTGTTTGAGGTGATGCGCCAGGTGGATGCGGATAAATTTAAACCATTGCGCGGCACTGAACATGCCCAGGCGGGGATGTTTAACCCTGCGGATAGCTAATTTATCCGAAGTAAAAGGAACCATCTCCTCCATCCGCTTGCGGCATTTGATGATTAAGTTGCGGGCTTCTTCCTTACTGATTTTAACCGCGGGCATTTTTGAGCTGACAGATTGAGGCTCCTTAATTTTTACCGGTGGGAAACGGCCAAAAAGCAATACCATTTTACCCATTAAGCTAGCTTTACCGGTATTAGGCTTATCCGACTGATGGGTACAACGCTCCAATGCTATAGTTGCTCCCATAGTAGCCTGCATAATATGCGAGTAAACCTCAGCATAGCTCCAGCCACCGTGGGGTGGTGTTTCATCGAATTGATCATCAGGGATGGAATCGATTTGCGCGCGGTAGTTATCAAATATAGCGTTAAGGCGTTTATGCTCTTTGGTTATGCTCACAAAGTAAATGTAGTGGTTTAAATTAATTATTCGATATCTTTCAGCCTGTGATCGGCGTTCGGAAGATCAAAAAAGGGTGTCATGCTGAGATACTCGAAGCATGTGGGCAAAGGCCTTTACGCTTATGCTTCGAGTACCTCAGCATGACACCCCTCCCTTTATATCAGCTTCACTAGCTTATCACCATCCAAAATCGGGATAGCAGTGGTTAAATCCGTTTGCAAACAAAATTCAATATCGGCTTCAATACCTAATGCTTTGAGGCGTTCGCTATGCGATGTTTTTTTTAGGTAGGCAGAAATATCATTCTTCCCGATCTGGAAAAGATCATAGGCAGCGATGGCGGCATCATCCAATATAAAGCCGGCTGATTTTAATTGATCTGCTACCGCTCCGGCGAAAAGAGTATCCTCCAGGTTAAAGTTATTTTTCCATCCGGCACAAACCAGCAATATATCTTCCTGCTGATCTTTCAACCAGTTACAAACTGAGGTTAGATTAAGAAACGAGCCTATGATTATTTTTTTTGCTTTGATAGATCGCTGCAAGGCATGCGTACCATTGGTAGTAGTTAGCACAATGGTTTTGCCTGATACCTTTTCCTGGGTGTAAGAAAATGGCGAATTGCCAAAATCAAAACCTGCTACTACTTCACCGTTACGTTCAGCAGCTAATAGATAATCTGCAAACTTATCCTGATAGGCCAGGCATTCTTCTACTTCCGATACCGGGATAATGGCCTCGGCACCATTTTCAATGCCGTAACAGATAGATGAAGTGGCCCTGAAAATATCGATAACTACTACAATATAGTTTTCTACATCAAAAAGAGGAATGAGCGCGGGTGTTAGGCAAACGTCTACCCCCCGGCCCCCTGAAGGGAGAGTTTGATCAGCATGATTGTTAGACATATCTTTTAAATAAATTATTCCCCCTTCAGGGGGCTAGGAGGTTATTTATAGAAAGGTGGTTTAACCACTTTTGCCTTTACTTTATTATCGCGTATGCTGATGAATATTTCAGCGCCTTCTTTGGCAAACTCGTTTTTAACGTAGCCCATGCCAATTGCTTTTTGCAGCGATGGCGATTGCGTACCTGAAGTTACGGTACCGATGTTATTTCCGTCGGCATCAACAATTTCATAATCGTGGCGAGGGATGCCGCGATCTATCATTTCAAAGCCAACCAGTTTTTTACTTACGCCCTGTTGTTTTTGCGCTTGCAAAGCATCTGAATTAACAAAATCCTTGGTGAACTTGGTTACCCAGCCTAAACCGGCCTCTAGTGGCGATGTGGTATCATTAATATCGTTACCATATAAGCAGAAGCCCATCTCTAAACGCAGGGTATCGCGGGCACCTAAGCCTATTGGTTTTATGCCAAATGGTTCGCCTGCTTTAAATATGGCATTCCAGATATGTTCAGCGTGATCGTTGTCAAAATAAACTTCGAAGCCACCCGCGCCGGTATAACCTGTTGCCGAAACAACAACATTATCAATACCCGCGAACCTGCCTTTTTTAAAGGTATAGTATTCCATTGATGGCAGATCAATATCTGTAAGGCTTTGCAAAGCTTCAGCGGCTTTTGGACCCTGGATAGCTAGCAGCGACGTGCGATCGGATATGTTTTTCATATCAACACCCCAGGTATTGTATTTAGAGATCCAATCCCAATCTTTATCAATGTTGGATGCGTTAACAACCAGCATATATGTTTTTTCGTCGATACGATAAACCAGTAAATCATCAACTATACCACCATCTTCGTTTGGCAGGCAAGAGTATTGTACTTTGCCATCATAAAGCTTGGTAGCATCGTTACTGCTCACTTTTTGTATCAGGTCGATAGCGTGATCACCTTTTAAAATAAATTCGCCCATGTGGCTTACATCAAACACGCCTACGGCTTTGCGTACGGTTTCGTGTTCAGTGTTAATTCCGGCGTATTGCACGGGCATATTGTAACCTGCAAAGGGTACAATTTTGGCGCCTGCTTTTATATGAATATCAGTTAATGCGGTATTTTTCATGAATTGGGTCAATTGCCGTCAAAAGTAATAAAATTAGCTTACTCCAACAGGTAGCAAACGCTCATATATATTAAAAAGCTTACCGGTGACTACATTTATATCGTGTTGCTGCTCTATAAGCCCGCGGGCGTTCAAACCAACGCTGCGACAAAACTCCTCATCGGTTATACAACGTTTTATAGCATCGTAAAATTCGTCGGCGTTATTGGCTATTAATATATTCTTGCCGTTTGTAAAATTAATCCCTTCGGCACCAAGCGATGTGGAAATAATACATTTCTCCATAGCCATTCCCTCAACAATTTTCACCCTTACGCCACCGCTGGATAATAGCGGTACGATCATTATGGATTTACTATTCACAAACTCGAGCGCGTCATCAACTTCGCCGGGGATAAATATCTTACCCATCACCTCATAATCATCAAAACGCTCCGGGATATCATTACCCGCCACATAAAACTTTACAGGGAGATCGCCATTGGTCAATTCCTTGTGAAAATTCTCCAGAAACCACTCTATACCCTCGCGGTTTGGCAGCCAATCCAGCGAGCCTAAAAAGAATAGGCTTGGCACTTCTGTTTTGGTATAATCGGGTTTATACTGTTCCAGATTTAAACCTACCGGCAATACATCTATAGCTGTTTTTGTACCATAGGATAACATGGTGGCTTTGTCCTGCTCGGTAAATACAATAATTGAGTCTACTTTATTAAGTTGCTCCAGTTCGTAATTTTTAATACGTTTGGCATGCATTCTCAGGTACGATTTTTTAAACGGATCGTTCTTTTGACCAGCCAAACGCTGCCATACCTGGTTTTCGATATTGTGTGCCCGGTAAACAAGCTTTGAATTGCAACTTTTACGAACGGCGTTCAAGTACAGCGATACCATCAGCCCATCAAACTGTACAATATCATAATTATTTATACGCACCTCGCGCATCAGCTGGCGCTCAAATTCGGCATCGTAATACTTATCAATATTAAAGGATGTTTTGCTGAACAGGTTGACAGCTACATCAAAAACCGATACCCGCGTATCAATATCATAAGCACGATAGTTTATCTTGCTTATCACATCATCATCAGGTTGTTCGTGGTAGTTTTTTTTGGAATTTAACGCCACCAGCGATACCTCGTGCCCCAAATTAACAAGGCCTTTAATGGTATTGTATACCACAATCGGGTATCCGCCATTTTGCGGAAATGGAACACGGTGAGCTAAAATAAGTATCTTCAAACTTAATTGGTTTCCAACAAAAATACCATCTGTGACGACTATATCAAAGTCCCTCCGGAAAAATAGTTAATTGCGGCTTGCTTACCGTAAAAGTGCGGCGATGGTATGGGGTGTAGCCCAATTCCAACACTGTGTTACGGTGTTTTATGGTTGGATAGCCTTTATTGGTATGCCAGTTATATTCAGGATGCTCCTCGGCAATTTGCTTCATGTAATCATCGCGATAGGTTTTGGCTAATATAGATGCCGCCGCGATGCTTAAATACTTGGCATCACCCTCCACAATACATTGGTGCGGCATATCCTGATATTTATTAAAGCGGTTACCATCAATAATTAAAAACTTAGGTTTTACGTGCAGTTTATCAATGGCACGGTGCATGGCTAAAAAAGAAGCGTTCAGGATGTTGATCTCGTCTATCTCCACATTATCAACCGAGGCTATGGCGTAAGCAATTGCTTTTTCTTCTATCTCCGCACGGAGCTGGTAGCGTACCGCATCAGATAATTGCTTGGAATCATTAAGCAATTTGTGCTCAAAGTTATGCGGAAGAATTACCGCGGCGGCAAATACCGGCCCTGCAAGGCAACCGCGGCCAGCTTCATCGCATCCTGCTTCAATCAAATCAAATTGGTACCGGGCTAATAACATCAGTAGCTGTTTTTTTTCAAATATCCATTTTTTTTAACTGATGGTTATGAGGTGTGGAAAAGATGTGGGGAAAATTCATGTTAATTCGCAAAAGTAAACTAAATTGTCATGCTGAGTATACGAAGCATCTGTACTGGTGTAAACTACTTTACAGATTCTTCACTGCGTTCAGAATGACAATATGCTTAGGATGTAATTGTGCTCTGTTAAATATTGTGTTAGCGATAGCAGCGGGTACTGGCCGATCGAGAGCCTCAGTGCAGGCCGTGGTTAAGGCCCTGTGTAGTATGAGCGGAAAGGCCGGGCCGAAGGTAACGCCCCTTCTAAAATATCCGTAGCGTAAGCAAGGTAATATCATCAATAGCTTTTCCTTTAGTAAGGTGAGCAACATGATCGAGCAGGGTTTGGTTGAAATTATCGGGTGATGAACTACCATGTTGCAGCACAAATTTCAGCAGCTTTTCTTCGTTCCAGCTTTTAGGCCCTTGTGACTCGTAGTCCATTAAGCCATCGGTGTAATTAAATATCAAACTACCCGGGTCAATGTCTATTTCTCCCTGATTTAAGAATGGCAGTTCTTCAAAAGCGCCTATCATGGTTGTACCTAACTTAAGCGGAATAGCCTCGCCGTTTGAATATAAAATTGCCGGGTTGTGGCCTGCATTTATATAGTTAAGCAAGCGTGTTTTTTGATTGTATTTGGCTAAAAAGAGTGTAATAAAACGTTCGCCCTTGGTGTTGTTGAGTACAATTTTATTAAGGCGCTCTATAATATTAGTCAGGTCATTCTCCACCGTTGCCCAGGCATGCAAACTGGCCTGGAAGTTGGCCATCAGTAATGCGGCCGAAATTCCTTTGCCCGATACATCAGCAATGCACCAGATGAATTCATCTTCATTAAGGCGGATGAAATCAAAATAATCGCCCCCAATGTTTTGATGGGGTAGATACCGGGCATCTATCTCAACACCATCATCTTTATGTATTCGGATGGGTACCAACATGTTCTGCACCTCGACAGCAAGTTCCATCTCACGCTCAAAACGTTCTGTTTGTAAGCGCTCCCTGAATAAACGTTTATTCTCTAGCGCTACCAGCACCACATTGATAAGTGTTTGTATAAAGTTAAGGTCATTGTTCAACATCTCTGGCGAGCTATTGAAATCGCCTATAAATGCATAGGCCAGTGCCTTGTTTTTATGATAGATGGGAATAAAGTAATCGTATGTTTTTAGTATCGGATCAGCGTGGTTGGCAACCGGTGTGGCGGTTTTAAATTTGCTCAGATCGGTGCAAATACGATGCAATACACTTACAGGTTCAATAGTGCCACCGTATTTTGAGATGCAGATAAAGTTCTCATCATCCTCTATCAAAAACCTGAATTTCCCTACTTGCAGATAGCTCTGCAAAATAACCTCCAGCATTTGCACCAATACTGGCGTAGCTATATTTTTATTGATGGCTCTGGTTACTTCTAGCAGTGAGTTTAATTCCGACTGCCTTTTAAGCAGTAATCTAATCAGTTCATCTTCGCCGGACTTATCGATATTTTGCATTTATTTATTGGGCAGTATAGATAAGGTTTGAATTTTTAGGCATCCCTGTATTTAATAAATTATCTGCCAAAGATACCGTTAACAGATTTTTTAATATTAATAAAAGCCTCAAATCGTTTTTTTGTTTTAACAGTAGAGAAGCACAGGGATTAGAGATCATATAGTTTGTAAACAGAACAGCCTAAAATAAAGAATAATTTTCAAATTCGTGTATTTTGAGATTTTATATCAAAAGCATCGCGCAAACCAGTGGTTACCAGGTTAAAAGAATAAACCAAAAGCATAATGGCAAGACCTGGCAGCACTGCTAAATAGGCTGCATCCATTACAATATAAGCGTAATTTTCCCTGATCATACTGCCCCATGTTGGCATTGGTGGTTGCGCCCCGAAACCCAGGAAGCTCAGTCCGGCTTCCAGCAATATAGCTGTGGCAAAGTTTGACGCCGCCAGCACCAGTATTGGCCCGATGATATTAGGTAAGATATGCCTGATAATAATACGTGCATTACCAAAACCCATTGAACGTGCCGCTTCAACATATTCCACCTGCTTTAAGCTGATTACCTGTCCTCTTACCAATCGTGCCACCTCAACCCACATGGATAAGCCTACGGCCACAAAAATTTCCCATAAACCTTTACCCAATGCAAACGATATGGCAATAACCAGCAGCAATGCGGGTAAAGCCCAAAGTATATTCATTAACCAGCTTAACGCAGTATCCAGCCAACCACCAAAATAACCTGCGATCGCACCGATACTTACTCCCAGCAGCATGCTGATAAGTACCGACATTAAGCCAACAGATAAAGATACCCGTGTGCCGAGTAATAACCTGCTAAGCATATCGCGCCCATAAATATCGGTACCCAACCAAAAGGTTTTGCGCGTGATTTGTTTATTGGTAATTTGCTGTTTTAAGGCGGATAGATTTTTTACTTGGGTAGATACTTCCTTTTGCCCTGTGGCGACCTCAAAAATACTGTAAGCTTTTTTTTCAGGCTTATCTTCATCGCCGATGTATTGGTTTATGTGGATGGAATCTTTGGCGAAATAATAACCTATTATCGGCACCTCATGGTAAAAACCGGTTTGTCCCGATAGCATTTTATTAAAGATGCTGACGGTATCAATACTTTTGGCTTTAAGAACATCAAGGAACATAAATTTTGAGCCAGGTTTTTTAAGGCTGAGCTGGATAGCCATGTTATTGGCATCCGGCGTGGAATCGGGCATGATCAGATAACCCAATATGGCAACCAACGCCATGATAATGATAAACACCAAACCCGCCATTGCAGATTTATTACGCTTAAATGTTTTCCAGGTCCGTTGGGATGGGGTGAGCTCGGGCATTAGCCACTAATTTCATGAATTTAATTGGGATGTGGCGAATGAAAAATGATGGCATAGGCTGCTGCAGTTAAAAGGCTAACCAGAAGCTAAATGGAATTTGATAGTTGACTGCTGTACTAGCTGACTTTCTATCGTTGTGCGACAAGACAAAGAGAGGAGACGAGCGGAGCAAGACTGGGTGAGTTTCTGTAATAAACATTTTCTTTTCTCTTCAATTAACTTATTTTTGGTTGATGACAATGGTAGAAGAAGGCTTTGAAATTAAGTTGACCCAGTTTGAAGGGCCATTTGATCTGCTGCTTTTTTTTATTGAACGGGATGAGCTTAATATTCAGGATATTCCCATTGCCAAAATTACAGATGATTTCCTGAACTACCTGCACCACATGGCTACCCTGAACATGGAGGTTGCCAGCGAATTTATTTTTGTGGCCGCTACGCTGATGCGCATCAAGGCCAAAATGTTACTGCCGCGATTTGAGGTAGACGAAGCCGGTAACGAGATTGACCACAAAGAAGACCTGATTCGCAAGCTGATTGAGTACAAAAAGATAAAGCAGGTTTGCGAAGAACTTCGCCCTTATGAAGATGAACGTTTTAAACAGGAAAAGCGCGGTAATATAGCCTACGACCTGGAACAAGTAGAGAAAATACCCTTACCGGGCGATGAACTGCAGGAGCTAAGCCTGTACAGACTAATGATGGTCTACGATCGACTCAATAAAAGCTATGAGTCGCGCGAGAAGCAGGTTACCCATACCATTGTGCAATACCCTTACACCATTGAAAAGCAAAAGGAAGCCATAAAGCAGTTATTGAACATCAATAAAATGCTCGATTTTAAATCGATAGCCGGTAACTCCGATAACAAAGTGCACTTTGTATATAATTTTTTAGCCATGCTGGAGATGCTGCAACAGGAGTTAATTAAAATAGAGATAGGATTGGGCTATAACAACTTTTGGATAGCGACCAAAGAAATTGAATAATTCAACACCTTGTCATCCCGAACTTATTTCGGGATCCCACATGCTTAGTGACCGATAAGATGATGACCGTGCATGTGGGACGCTGAAATAAATTCAGCAACACAGTAATTTTAAATTTCCCTTGCCATTCTGAGCGTAGCGAAGAATCTTCTCCGACTTGCTCAGTCCACCATCCCAACAAATAACATTATTTAACATATTGGCATTAAGATAATTACTGATTGTGTTGCACATTTGTGATAACCAAAATATTATCATTATGCTAAAAAGCTACCTCAAAATTGCCTGGCGAAACCTCTGGAAAAACAAAGCTTTTTCTATCATCAATATTTTTGGTCTTTCAATAGGTATTGCTTTTAGCTTGTTGATAGGCGCTTATGTTTGGGGTGAACTGCAAGTAAACCGCTACCTTAAGGATGCAGATAATCAATATATTATTCAAAGTAAATGGAAAGACCCAAATATGGGCTTTGAAATTGGAAGTGACGCGGAATTACCTAAAGCGCTTAAGGAAAGCTATCCGGGCTTAGTTACTAATTACTACCGGTTTGACGGTATAACCACCGATGTATCAAAAGGGGATAAGCATTTTCGTGAGACCGTACAGATAGGGGATAGCACTTTGCTTAACATGTACGGGTTAAAATTGCTGCAAGGCAATGCGAATACCGCGTTAAATGATCCCTTTTCGGTAGTGATCACTTCGCAAATGGCGATGAAATATTTTGGCCGTACAGATGTGATTGGGCAATTGCTGAATTTTGACGGCCTTTCAGGCGATAAGCACGATTTTACTGTGTCGGGGGTATTGGGAGATGTTCCGAAAAACTCCGTTACTGCCGTAAGCGCACGTAATGTTTCCGACTTCTTTGTCAATGCTGATGCTGCCAAATATTTCAAAAGAAATTTAACAGGTTGGGATAATACCTATATCGTAGATTATCTTGAATTGAAAAAAGGCACAGATCCAAAAACGGTTGAAAAGGCTATGACTACCTTGCTTCACAAAAACGCTCCGGAACAGATTAGTGAAAATTTAACGCCCTACCTGGTTGCTTTAAAGGATTATAATATGATTGCTGAAGGCGGCATCGTTAAAAAAATGACCTATACATTGTCCTGTATTGCTTTGTTTATCTTACTTATGGCGATTATCAATTTTGTCAATATTTGTATAGGCCGGGCTTCGGGAAGAATGAGGGAAATGGGTATACGTAAGGTAATGGGCGGCTTACGCAAACAGCTGATATGGCAGTTTCTAGCCGAATCGACTTTAATAGTGATGATGACGATGGTAGTTGCACTGGTTATTTACATAATAGCAAGGCCATATTTTAGTGATGCACTTGGTAAAGATATCATGGGTTTATTTTCTTTTCCTGTTTATTTTATACCCGTTCCGTTCGTGTTTGCTTTAATTGTTGGCGTGCTGGCAGGCATTTATCCTGCATTAGTTTTATCGTCATTAAAATCAGTCGATTCTCTAAAAGGAAAATTGGCCTCGGTAAAAGAAAGTGTGCTTTTCCGTAAATCACTGGTTGTTTTTCAATTCGCTACGGCAGCTATTGTCTTAATTGGCGCAATAATAGTATCGCAGCAGGTAAACCTGTTTTTTAGCAATAATTTAGGCTACAATAAAGATTATGTGATCTATTCGCAAGTGCCAAGGGATTGGTCGCCAAAAGGTGTCCAAAAAATGGAAGCAATTCGATACCAACTTGCGCAAATGCCCCAGGTAAGCAACATTACTTTATCTTATGTAATTCCGGATGGTGCAAACGGTGGTAATTACCAGGTTTATCGGCAAGGAGCAAACCCGTCACAAACTATAGTATCACAAGGGTTAACTGTTGATAATCAATATGCCTCAACCTATAATATTCCATTAAAGGCCGGGCAGTTTTTTAAGCCTGTTTTTAATCCGGCAGACAGTACTGACGTAGTAATTAATGAAACAGAAGCAAAAGCTTTGGGATTTAAAAATGATGAAGAAGCTATTGGCCAAAAAATAATGTCGCCGGGTTACCCCGGTGCCTCTACTATTTGTGGCGTTACCGCTGATTTTCATTTTGGATCGATGCAATCCAAAATATTACCTATCACGTTTAATAATGTTAATTTCAGTACTTATTACCGTTACTTCTCCATCAAATTGAAACCTGGCGACTTACAGCAAAGCTTGTCGGTTTTACAAAAAAAGTGGGCCGAACTCATGCCCGGGGCCCCCTTTGAATATAAATTTATGGATGATGCCCTTAAAAGCGTTTATGCAACCGAACTGCAACTGAAAAAAGCAGCCTACATCGCCACATTCTTAGCCATAATAATTGTTTTACTTGGCGTATTGGGTTTAATATCATTAAGCATACAAAAACGTACCAAAGAAATAGGTATTCGTAAAGTATTGGGTTCATCTGTTGCGGGTATTACTTCACTTTTTCTGAAAGATTTTTTAGGTGTAGTTTTAATTGCTGGTTTAATTGCCTGCCCGCTGGCATATTTTATGATGCAAAAATGGTTGAATGATTATGCTTATAAGATCAGTATATCGCTTTCGCCTTTTGTTTTTTCGATAGCATCATTAACGGCTATAACCGCGTTTCTTATCATGCTGCAAACTATTAAGGCTGCTTTTGCCAACCCGGTAAAAAGTTTGCGAAGCGAATAACAATCTTTTAATGTCATCCCGAACTTGTTTCGGGATCCCGCATGCTAAGTGACCGATAGATGATGACCTTGCATGTGGGATGCTGAAATAAATTCGGCATGACAATACCGAACAAAAAATACCCGCAAGGCAGGAACACAAATTCCTGCTTTTTTTGTTTAATAATAGCTAACATCTAATCACTTAACTATCAAAAAGAGGATTTTTTGCTAACTTAGCGGCGTTTTTAACCCATCGCATGAAAAGAGACAAATTAATATTTAAGCTGTTAGACGAAGAGCAACAACGCCAGGAAGAAGGTATTGAACTAATCGCATCTGAAAACTTTGTAAGCCGGCAGGTAATGGAAGCTGCAGGTTCAGTAGCAACCAATAAATATGCCGAAGGCTTACCCGGAAAACGCTATTATGGTGGTTGTCAGGTGGTTGATGAAATTGAAACTATCGCTATTGAACGCGCTAAACAATTGTTTAATGCCGAGTGGGCAAATGTGCAGCCACACTCAGGCGCGCAAGCTAATGCCGCGGTTATGCTGGCATGCCTGCAACCAGGCGACAAAATATTAGGTTTCGACCTTTCGCATGGTGGTCACTTAACCCATGGTTCAGCAGTAAATTACTCTGGTAAATTATATGAACCACATTTTTACGGAGTTCGTAAGGATACAGGTTATGTTGATTATGATCAGCTTAAAAAGGTTGCCTTAAAAGAGAAACCAAAAATGATTATTTGCGGTGCTTCGGCATATTCGCGTGATTGGGATTACGAATTTATACGTAAAGTAGCTGATGAAATTGGCGCGCTTGTTTTAGCTGACATTTCGCACCCTGCAGGTTTAATAGCACGTGGTTTATTAACCGATCCGCTGCCGCATTGCCATATAGTTACTACAACTACACATAAAACATTACGCGGCCCGCGTGGAGGCCTGATTTTATTAGGTAAAGATTTTGAAAACCCATGGGGTTTAAAAACACCAAAAGGCGAAATTCGCATGATGTCTAATTTATTAGACATGGCAGTTTTTCCGGGTATACAGGGTGGCCCGCTTGAGCATATCATCGCGGCAAAAGCTATTGCCTTCGGCGAAGCTTTGAGCGACGATTACATGAAATACATTGTACAGGTTAAAAAGAATGCAGCAGCTATGGCTAAAGCGTTTATCGACCGTGGTTACGAAATCGTGTCTGGTGGAACCGATAATCATTTGATCCTGATCGATCTGCGCAATAAAAATGTTACCGGTAAAGCAGCTGAGAATGCCTTGGTTACCGCCGACATCACCATCAATAAAAACATGGTGCCTTATGATGATAAATCACCATTTGTTACCTCTGGAATACGTGTAGGTACAGCAGCTATCACCACCCGTGGTATGAAAGAAAAACACATGGAACACATTGTGGAGCTGATAGACGCGGTTATCGCGGATCCGGAAAATGAAAATTCAATCAAAAAAATACGTAAAAGGGTACATAAATTAATGGAAGATTTTCCATTGTACAAGCATAACAAAGCGTTGGATTAAAAATCTAAAGTGACCAAAATAGAAACTTCTTCGGGCGACGAGAATGAACGCTTAACAGCGCTAAATTCCTACAATGTACTTGATACATTGCCCGAGAAGGAGTATGACGCTATAACACGCCTGGCATCATATATATGCCAGGTTCCTATTGCCCTTATTTCATTAATTGATGAAGACAGGCAATGGTTTAAATCAAAGGTTGGGTTAGATGCAGCAGAAACGCCACGCGCTGATGCTTTTTGCCACTACACCATTCTTGACGATAAAATACTTGAAGTAAATGATGCGCTTGAAAGCGACTTATTTAAAGATAATGTATTAGTAACCGGTGCGCCTAATATCAGGTTTTATGCAGGCGCACCGCTTATTGACCCTAACGGCCATCACTTAGGTTCCCTATGTGTTATTGACCGTATCCCCAGAAAACTTACCGAGGAACAAAAAGATGCCTTGCGTACACTTGCTGATGAAGTAATGTCGCATCTGATATTAAAAAAACAGAAAGAGGAGCTTGAAGGATCACTGGAAGTCCACAAAGATTTTTACCGCTTATTTAACAGTTCGCCCGAGATTCATTTGATTGCAGATAAAGACTCCAACATTGAGTTGATAAACGATGCGATAGAAAGCGTGTTAGGCTACACGCCACAACAGGCCATTGGCAAATCATTATGGTATTTTGTTGTTGGCAATAATCGTGAGCAATTTGTACCAACTTTTGAAAAGGCGATAACCTCAAAACAAGCATTTGAGATTGAAACCGAAACCGTTACAGCCGATAAACGGATAAAATGGATAGGCTGGTGTGCCATTACAAAAGATGGTAAATGGTATGCCAGTGGCCGCGATATAACTTATCAGAAGAAATTGTTGGCTGAGCTTGAACAATTGTCGCTGGTAGCGAGTAAAGTTCACAATGGGGTAGTTATAAGTAATGCGGATGATCACATAATCTGGACAAATGAAGCGTTTGAAAAAATAACAGGATATAACTTAAACGATGTAAAAGATAAGCGTTTACGCGATGTACTAAACGGAATACCGGTTCCTGAACAGAAACTGAAATTAGATTTAGCCATCAGCAAAAAAGAATCGTACCAGGCTGATTTATTGATAAGCCGTAAAGATGGTAAGTCAACATGGATCTCTGTTATCAATTCGGTTGTGCATAATGCCGAAGGTAAGATTGATAAGTTCATCCGTATAGTAGTAGATATTACACTGCGTAAGAACGCCGAAAAAGACCTTGATATATTGTCATTCGCGGCCCGAAAATCGCCAAGCGGTACGTTGATCCGTGATAAAGATGGCAAAGTGATTTGGATGAATGAGGCGCTGGAGCGTATACTAGGTTACACGCTGGATGAGGTGCGAGGAAAAACCCTTGGCAAAAAACTGATGGGTAAAGACAGCAATGTTGAAGAATTTAACAAAGCAATAGAGGCGGTTAAGCAAAAGAAACCTTACGAACTTGAACTGAAAATATATCGCAAGGATGGTACCCCAATTTGGGCATATTTATCAAACAGCCCGCTGCTGAATGAAATGGGTGAGGTTGAGCGCCAAATAACAATAGCTGTTGATATTACCGAACGTAAAGCTGCTGAGGAACAATTAAAGCTGCTCTCTTTAGTAGCCAGCAGCACCACCAGCGGGGTGGTGATAAACAACCTTAATGGCGAAGTGGAGTGGATAAATGATGCATTTGAAAAAATTACAGGGTATAATATAAATGATGTTAAGGACAAGCATTTGGGCGATACTTTAAAAGGCGAGCTTACCGACGTGTCTATTATTGAGCGGGCGCGGCGTTTATCCCAAAATAAACAATCTTTTGAGGTTGATCTATTAGCTTATCGAAAAGATGGGCAACCGCTATGGATATCCGTAATAAACTCGGTTATTTTAACCGCCAGCGGCGAAGTTGATAAGTATATTGAGGTTATTATCGATATCACCTCAAAAAAGAAGATTGAGTTGGAGCTGATCTCGGCCAAAGAACAAGCATTACAGTTAAACAGGGCCAAGGATATGTTTATATCCGTAATGAGCCACGAGATACGTACGCCTTTAAACGCGGTTATTGGTATGTCGCGATTACTGATTGATAATGATCCCCTGGAATCACAAAAAGAAAACCTGGATATACTTAAGTTTTCAGCAGAAAATTTAATGACCCTGATAAATGATGTGCTTGATTTTACCAAGATAGAAACAGGCAACATTGAGCTGGAAAAGGCTGAGGTCAACCTGCGAGAAATGGTTCACCGTGTGGTGAATTCTATGCAATACCGGGTAAGTGAAAACAACATCTACCTAAAAGAAACCATTGATGAGGCCCTCCCGGAGTTTATTATAGCAGATAGCGCAAGGTTGGTACAAGTGCTTTTAAACCTGGTAAACAATGCTATTAAATTTACAGACAAAGGCGGCGTAACCATAGATTTGAGGGTTTTAGAAGAAACAAACAGCAATATTCGCATACGATTTGCGGTTACTGATACCGGCATTGGAATAGCGAATGATAAACTAGGCACTATATTTGAGTCGTTCAAACAAGCCGAAGCAGATACCACCCGAAAATATGGTGGTACAGGTTTAGGCCTTGCTATTAGTAAACGTTTGGTTGAGTTACATGATTCAAGAATAAACGTTGATAGTGTTTTAGGGCAGGGTTCAACCTTTTGGTTTATTATTACGTTTAATAAAGTTAAACACCATACCAATATCACTAACGACAAAATGGAAATAGGACTGCGCTTAAATATACTTGTAGTTGACGATAACCAGATTAACCGCATACTAGTTAATAAAGTACTGCAAAAATGGGGTGCCCAGGCTGATTTTGCGGAAAACGGGCAGGAAGCTGTTGATAAAATAGTAAGCAATATGAACTATGATGTTGTTTTAATGGACATACATATGCCTGTGATGGGAGGGCTTGAAGCCACTCAGATTATACGCGCCAAGCCTGAAGCTTACTTTCAGCAATTACCTATTGTTGCATTAACTGCATCAATGCTTAGCAGTGAAATTAACCAGATGAGTGCCGCCGGTATGAACGATTTTATCCTAAAACCATTCGACCCAAAAACACTGTTTGAGAAATTGGGTAAATACCAAAAAGTGTAATTGATATTAAAAGTAAGTTATTCTGCGTAAGCGATAGTGGCAATACTCAACTTAACCCCGTCAACTTTTAATAGTTCCGCAGCACAAGCCTCCAGTGTTGAACCGGTGGTTACAATATCATCCACCAATAAAATGTGTTTGTTTTTTAGCCTTTCAGGGTTGATGACGGTGAAAACCTCCTGCATGTTTTCAAATCGGGTGAAGCGCCCTTTTTTTGTTTGAGTTTCCGTAGCCCGGGTGCGAATCAAGCTGGTATCATCAACTATGGCATTTAGTTTCTGCGCCAATCCCTCAGCAAAGCAAGTACTTTGGTTGTAGCCACGCTGCTTCAGTCGTTTTTTATGTAGCGGAACAGGTATAATCACATCAGCCGAATAAAAAACCTCATTCTTAACCAGTTGTGCTCCGGCAATACTACCTGCCGCGTGGCCTATTTGCTGCATACCCTTGTACTTAAGATGATGCACCAAATTTTGCACCTTCCCACCTTTAGTAAAGTAATACAGCGCATAAGCCGCCTGCACATTAACTTTACCCCAAAACTGCCGTGCAACAATATTATCAGCCTGTAAATGAAAGTTGGTAAGTGGTAAGCTATATTGGCAATTAGTACAAATAATCTGTTCATTCGCCATCAAACTCTCGCCACAAGCTGGGCAAAGTTGTGGAAAAAGTAACCCAACAAAATCAGCAAAGTAACTGCGCGATAATTTCACGCTATGAATTTAAAAAGAAATTTAAAATTTCCTACACCCTCTTTGCGCCGAAGGCGAAGAGAGGGTCGACAAGCGCAACGAAGTCGGGGTGAGTTAACAGAGTGCGCAAAAGCAAAGCAGCTTTGCATAGTTCAAGATTGCTTCGTCCTTCAGAATGACAAAAGAAAAAAATTATTCCTGAACAGCCGCAGCCTTATCCTTAATCGCCAATTGCCCGCAAGCAGCATCAATATCCTTACCGCGACTCCTGCGAAGATTAGTATTAATACCCTGACTCTTCAAATAATCAGCAAATTTCTCAATCTTATCCTCGCCGGCATTCAGAAAGGCGGCGAAGGCGATCGGGTTATATTCGATGATGTTCACTTTGCAGGGTATGTGCTTGCAAAATTTGGCCAGTTCAATGGCATCTTGTATAGTATCATTAAAACCATCAAAAACAATGTACTCGTAAGTAACCGGGTTTTTGGTTTTAGCGTAGTAGTATTTCAGGGCTTCGGCTAATGCTTTTAACGAGTTTTGCTCATTTATCGGCATTATGGTATTACGTTTCTCGTCGTTTGCAGCGTGTAGACTAAGCGCCAGGTTAAATTTCACCTCATCATCGCCCAGTTTTTTTATCATTTTGGCGATGCCTGCGGTTGATACTGTGATCCTTTTCGCAGCCATATTCAGGCCGTCTTCGCTCGTGATCTTCTCTATCGAGTCCATCACATTTTTATAATTCAGCAAAGGCTCGCCCATACCCATATAAACAATATTGCTTAAAGGGATGCCGTAGTTTTCTTGCGCCTGTTTGCTGATGAGCACCACCTGGTCGTAAATTTCGTCAGGATTTAGGTTGCGTTTGCGCTCCATATATCCTGTAGCACAAAATTTACATGTGAGGCTACAACCCACCTGAGACGACACACAGGCCGTCATTCGGCCTGGAGTTGGAATTAAAACACCCTCAATCAGGTGCGCATCGTGCAAAATAAAAGAATTTTTTATAGTTTTATCAGCACTAAACTGTGAGTTGTTAATTTTAACATTATTTATAATAAAATTATCATTCAGCTTAGTGCGCAGTTCCTTTGAAATATTGCTCATATCGTCAAAAGAAGAACACGACTTTTTCCAAAGCCATTCGTAAACCTGTTTTGCTCTAAAGCCCTTTTCGCCCATTTGGGTAAAGTGCTGTTGCAGGGTTTGCAGGCTTATATTGCGGATGTCTATTTTTTCTTTTACGGTGCTCACTTTTGCAAAGGTACTCAATTTAAAAAAATGTTGCTTTTTTTAAAGTCATCTTTTTTATTTAATTAAGAAACAATAACTTAAGGTTAACTGTTTTGTTTAAATAATCAGATCGGATTTTAAAAAATGGTATATGAAGATGCTAAGTTTTATTTGATGAAAAGTTTTACTGCTGATTACGTTTTCCCTGTTTATGCCGATCCGATCAAGAATGGAATTGTTACTGTTGATGAGGATGGAAAGATTCTCTCTGTCTCGGATTCAGCATCCGATGTCAGCCCGCCACCCGAAAAACTGAGCGGTATTATTTGTCCCGGTTTTATTAATACCCATTGCCATCTGGAACTTTCGCACATGTTAGGGAAAGTGCCCACCAAAACCGGACTGGTTGATTTTATAAAAGAAATAACACAACAACGGGGCGCTACCGACAGTGGCCTGATTACTGCCGCTGCTGAGCAGGCTGATAATGATATGTTTGAAAACGGTATTGTAGCCGTTGGCGATATATCAAACAACAACAGCACCATAGCCATTAAAGCTAAAAGCAAATTACACTACCATACCTTTGTTGAAATTTTTGGCTTTTTGCCCAACAAGGCCGACGAGCTTTTTGAGAAAGCATTAACATTGATGGCGGAGTTTAGACCGCAATCGGTTTCTATAACCCCGCATGCGCCATATTCAGTATCAAAGGAGTTGTTTAGGTTGGTTAAAAAATATTGCGAAACGCACAGCAACCTGCTGAGTATCCATAACCAGGAGTGTGATGATGAAAATAAGTTTTTCAGGTATAAACTGGGCAAGTTTACAGCGTTGTATGATTATTTTGGTATGGATATAAGCCACTTTAAGCCACAGGCCCGTAACTCCGTGCAATCCATCGTTCCGCTTCTAACCAATAAGCAGGAAATATTATTGGTGCATAATACCTGCACTAATCTAAAAGACGTTTATTTCCTTAAGCGTTTCGATCGTAAAATAAATTGGTGTTTTTGCCCCAATGCCAATTTATATATCGAACATAAACTACCTAAGATCAATCTTTTTGTTGATCAGGGCTTTAATATTACCCTGGGTACCGATAGCCTTGCATCAAACCACGGCCTAAGCATTTTAAGCGAAATGCAAACCATCCAGCATAAATACCCGGCTATCAGTACCGCTAAATTAATGGAGTGGGCCACCATAAACGGCGCCAAATTTTTAGGCATCGATAGCCAAAAGGGCACATTAGAAACAGGTAAAACTCCCGGCCTTAATTTAATAACCAATGTTAATGGGTTAAATTTAACACCCGAATCAAAAGTTAAACGATTAATTTAATCCCATGCTTTTAAAAATCAGGTTTGTTATTTTATTGCTGATCATTTGCACCGCTTGTAAAGTATCGGCCCAAAGCAACCCTGTAGTTAAAACCGATAAGGGGTACATCCTCGGCTTAACAGAAAATAAAATTCTGGTTTTTAAAGGCATTCCTTATGCAGCGCCACCGGTTGGTGGTTTAAGGTTTATGCCGCCCGCAAGTCACTCATCATGGGCTGATACTTTATCTGCCACAAAATTCGGTTCTGTAGCCACGCAAACATCAGGTAATAAGATCATAGGTTCCGAAGATTGCCTTTCATTAAATATCTATACCCCCCAAGCCGATAACCATAAACGTGCGGTAGTGGTTTGGGTACATGGCGGCAGCATGACCAGCGGTTCGGGCAAAGGAATGAACGGGCATGCTTTTGCTGATCAGGATGATATTGTTACCATCACCATCAATTACCGCTTAGGCGCGTTCGGGTTTTTGTATTTGGGCGATGTTAATAAGCGTTATGCCGAATCCGGCAACTGTGGTGTGCTTGATGTGATCGCGGCTTTAAAATGGATCAACAAAAATATCACAGCTTTTGGCGGCGACCCACAACGGGTAACCATCATGGGCGAATCGGCAGGGGCGAAGCTCATCAGCGCTGTACTGATATCGCCGAAATCAAAGGGACTGTTTAGTCAATACATTGCCGAAAGCGGTTCAGTGCAATGCATCAGGGATACCGTAACCGCTAAAAATGAACGACTGCGCATTTTACACCAGATGGGCCTTGGTCGGCATGATGCAAAAAAACTGTTAACCATGCCTGCTGATTCTATTATGAAGATACAGGGTATCGTTTGCGAAGGTATTGGCGGTAACTCTTTCTTCGGCCCGGTATACGATGGCGAAGTGATTAAAGAAGATGGTTATAAATATGCTGCAAGTAACAGCCTTCCACGCATTAAAGCGCTTATCGGCACCAATGAATACGAAGCGGCACTGTTTTTTAACCGTAACGAGGATTTGGATAAAGATAACGCTGCTTACCTAAAAGAATTATTTGAAGATGACTACCCAATGGTTTCCGCTAAATATCATCAGCAATTAAAAACAGATTCGCCTTATGCTGCCGGGGTAAAAGTGCTTACGCAGTATATGTACCAAATGCATTCTTACCGCTTTGCAAAAGTACTGGCTCAAAGTAATATCCCCGTATGGGTGTATCGTTTCAAATATGATGATGGCAAACCCTTCGGTGCTAAACATGCCCAGGAACTGCAATACATCTGGAACACCCGCGACGTAAATTCAATAACCGATAGCGCCAAAAAGCAACTAACTATTAACATGCACGGTGCCTGGGTAGCCTTCATCAAAACAGGCAATCCCAACATCGCCACCTTGCCCCAATGGCCAGGTTATAACAACAATACCCGCCAAATAATGACGTTTGATACTACTGATAAAGTGATCGGCTTGAAAGAAGTGTATAACGATACAAGTTTCCCTTCGCAAGTATTTACGCTGAAATAAGTTTGTTTTCTGTAATATCATTGCCGCCGGCCATAATCAAATTGATTTACCATCAAAACATTCCTATTTTTGACAGGAAACTAATGAGTCAATAAGAACGCAGCCAATGACCCAATGACAGCGCAGCATAATGACTCAATGACCCTATGAAACATTTAGATATAACTATAAAAGGCAAAGTACAAGGCGTATCCTTCCGCATGTCGACCAAAGCCGTTGCAGATCAGCTTGGTGTTTGCGGCTACATTAAAAATGCCGATAACGGGGATGTACTGATTGCTGCCGAAGCTAAAAGTGGCTTACTCGATATGTTTTTAGATTGGTGCAACGAAGGCCCTGAAAAAGCCGAAGTAACCTCCGTTGAGTCGCATGAAGGCGAATTAAAAAACTATCGTAATTTTGAGGTAGTGAAAAAGAACTTTTTGTGGTAGAAAATACCTTTAAATCGTAGGAAAAACCATTGTCAACAGCTAAAAAATTCGCGGGCCAAACCGCAGTATACGGTATAAGCACCATTGCCAGCAGGGTGCTTACTTTTTTTCTTACCCCGCTTTATACCTGGGCATACCCAACAGCAGCATACGGTATATTAACCACCATGTACAGCTATGTTTCTATGACGAATGCTTTGCTGTCATTCGGAATGGAAACCACCTTCTTTCGCTACCTTAACAAACATGCCGATAACAAGCAACGCGTTTATAATAATGCCTTTGCTTCAGTATTTGCTATAACCATTATATTCCTGCTATGCTCATTGCCATTTATTGGCAATATTGCCAATTTTGTCGACATCAGCCATGCGCAAAAAATGGCTTCCAAAGGCATCCAGGTTACGGCTGCAATTGGTACTACCCATACTGATTTTGTAAAATATGTTTATCTTTTCCTGTCGATAGTAATTATTGATGCCTGGTGCGCCATCCCTTTCGCCAAAATTCGTGCAGATGGCAGGCCATCCCGGTACGGCCTCATCAAGCTGGCAAGCGTTTTAGTATTTATTGCCTTTAACGTTAGTTTTATAGTAGTAATACCTTTTTGGCTGAA
>Ga0207004_1093_pt1 | contig 22914 bp, 12 predicted proteins | sample Alteio_BWMinCont_86_FD_153468 | JGI IMG/M metagenome (GOLD analysis project Ga0207004, IMG submission 153468) | Enriched cells from forest soil in Barre Woods Harvard Forest LTER site, Petersham, Massachusetts, United States -... | ecosystem: Environmental > Terrestrial > Soil > Temperate forest >...
ATCTGATAAAGCATAACCTATGTATGGATATTCCTGATGACGGTTAGTGCCTACTATATTTAACTTCGTTCCGTTTAAATAAAAACCTCCTGCTACAAATTTCACTGTTTTGATACCCGTATTTAAAGTTATCTCATCCGTTTCTGCTGTATTTTTAAATACCTGTACTTTAATATGATACAAATATGGTTGGGATGGTGACCATAACTGAGGATTGGTAATTGCAAGCGATTGGGTAAATATACCGTGCTTTTTAGCTGCAATTAATTGTTTGCCGGATGTTGATGTTGCTACTACTTTTCCATCATTTGAAAATAAGGTTGCTTTTACCCATGATTCTTTTCTAGTATTATAATCATTATTTACTTCGGTTTTAACAACAACCTTTGCATTTGCAGTGCTTACATCTTCATCATGAATAAGTACCCCACCACCTGCCAGATGATTGGCTTGAACGGCATCACTTATATATAGTTTATCTTTTATAATTAACCATGTATTACGATAGATTCCACCATAATAATTAAAATCCAGATCCTTTATTGGTTTACCTGGCGGGATAACGGCATTATCCTGATTGTTTAATTTTACGAGGATACAATTCTGCTGACCGATTTTTACAATATTGGATATATCAATATAAAAAGGAAGAAAACCACCAAGATGCTTATAGATATGTTTACCATTTAAATAAACATCGGCTTCGTGCATAGCGGCATCAAACTGAATAGCGATATGTTTATTCTTATTTTGAGATGAAACAGTAAAAAATTTGCGGTAAAAGCATGTGCCCTGCCATTGTTCATTAACCTTTTTTACCGGTTCGATATTTGGTGTATGTGGTAATGATACTTTTTGCCAATTGATATTAACTATTTGAGTATTGCTTAATACCTGGCCGCTATTAATGGTATCAATATCTTTTACAAACTCCCAACCAGCATTAAAATTTTTAAACAAAGGAATATTAGTTTGCGCTTTAACTTGTAGTATACCAGCGATTATAATCAAAAAACAGAATGGATATTTTTTCATTTATAAGGATTAAATAACAGGCCCATCGCTTATATGCAATACGCTGTTAACATATTTATTAAAATTTACAGGGACTTTATTGCGTGATATTGTACTTTTTACTGATCTCGGAATAAGTTTTCATAAACTCATTGGCATTGCCTTTTTTATCAAATGCTGCTTCGCCATAATTGAGGGGCTCCCATATAAAGGTGCCTTTCATTTTATTCCCCGGCAGGGAAAACTCAATATCATTTACAGCCTGTTTGTGTTGCGAGTATTCAACTACGATAACATCCTGTTTATAGCGATGGTTTAAATCTGTCAGATTTCTGCTCAAGCTGTCCGGTGGACCATGCCATTCTGGGTAATAGGACTCCCCTATGATGTCAAATTTCACATCACGTTTTAACATATTATCTAAAAAGTATCGCGATTCAGCATTCTCTCCACCACAGGCAATGTGCAGCATTATTTGGATTGATCTATCTATATCCATTACTCCCTGTACACCTGCCTTTAAAAAAGCTGCAAGGGTATCTAAATGCTTTAACCTCCCATCGGGCCATAGCATACCGTGGCTTATTTCGTTACCAACCTGTACCATATCGGGTAATGTGCCTTGTTGTTTTAGTGCCAGCAATGTATTTTTTGTAAAGGCTCTTAATGAGTCCTGCAATTGTTGATAATCTGCCGATTTCCATGCAGCAGGTTTATACTGTTTGCCGGGATCGGCCCAGTTATCGCTGTAATGAAAGTCGAGTAAAAAACCCATACCCGCAGCCTTAATACGCAAGGCCATTTTCTTTGTATTTTCCAGATCGCAGAACCCCTTTTTGGAGTATCCACTATCAGCTGACGGATTATTGAATATCCGTAGCCTTATATAATTAAACCCATGGTCTTTAAGTATCTGTATGGGGTCTTTCTGAATACCATTATCATAAAATTTATGGCCTTCGGCTTCCAACTCCGGAAGAAAAGAAATATCAGCCCCCAATATTTTATCAAAATGAATATGCTTTTTAGCCGGTGATGGTTTAAATGCAAACAAAATGTGTATTATAAATACAGAAATTAATATTCCAGTTGAAATTTTTAAGCTTTGTATGATTCTCTTTTTCATATAAACATATTATATAGTTTAATTTATGAAACAAGTATGCGACCCACAACATATCGCATACTTGATTTCATTTATTTAATGTGCAAAAGCATTCATAGCTGCTGTTGGCTTACCTGTAGCATCAAACGCGCCCATAGTGTATCCTTGCCAGCTATTATAAGCTTCGGGCTCCCAGTAAAACAAGCCTAAACCATTACCACCCGATACCGATTTAACTTTAGCTATAAGATCGGTTAAAAAAGCATTACAGGTAGTTGGTGCTGTAACATCCATGCCTGCTTCACATATCATTACCTGTTTGCCGTATCTCGAAACCATATCGTTCATATTGGTTAAACATTCGCTATCTATTGTTGACCAATTACTTGTTGTAGGATATATAGAAAAGCCGCAAATATCCCATTTAGCGCCATAGGTTGTAAGCCCATCAAATATCCAGCGGGTGGTAGTATTGTTAAACCCATTAGCCACATGTACAATAACTTTAGCTGATGGGAATACCGCTTTAACCGCATTATATCCATTTAACACCATGCTTGCAAAGGTTTGAAAGTTAGTAGCTGATACCGAGGCTCTCCCATCCTGCCAAAGCATCCCGTCACTGGTTTCATTACCTACCTGCACCCATGTGGGTGTTATTCCGTTTGATTTTAACGTATTTAACGCTCCATAAGTGTAGCTATAAACTGTACTTATTAAAGTACTGGTACTATAGCTAGTCCATGCAGCTGGTTTTGTTTGATCGCCCGGATCTGCCCAGGTATCGCTATAATGAAAATCTATAAGGATATTCATTCCGGCGGCGGCGGCTCTTTTTGCTTTAGCCACCACATCTGTTATGTTATTCCATCCCGCAGATGGGTTTACCCAAACACGTAGTCTTATAGAAGTGATGCCCAAACCTTTCAAAACAGTGAAGAGGTCCTGCTGTGTGCCACTACTATTGTAGAACTTGTAATTTGACGCTTCCATTTGTGTAACCCAGCTTACATCAGATCCATAGGCAAATGATGTACTGGTAGCAAATGAAGATGTAGCCGTCGCTGGCTTAACTAAAGTAAGTTGTTTTTGAGTAGCATCTTTTGTACAACTCAGGCCTAAACAAAGCCATAAAGCTGATGAAAGAATGATAATTTTTTTCATAATATTAGTTTATTGGTTAGTAAATTGTGGCTGTTTTGTATTGCAGCATTTAGTTCGCGAAAGCATCCAGTGCAACGGTTGGCCTGCCTGTATCATCAAAAGCCCCTAATCCATAACTCATCCAATTGTAAGCCTCTGGTTCCCAATAAAAAACACCTAAACCATTGTTATTGCTAACTGACCTTGTTTTACTAATAAGATCTGTTAGAAAAGCTTTAGCTGTTGTTGCATCTGAGGCACTAAACCCCGATTCACATATCATTACCGGCGTACCATAACGCGAAACCATATCATTCATATTTGCCAGGCACTCTGTGTTGTAGGTTTGCCAGTTACTTGCTGTTGGATAAAGCGACATACCGATTATATCCCACTTGGCACCGTTGCTCTTTAATCCGTCAAACAGCCATCGGAATGTAGTGTTATCATATCCGTTTGCCAGATGTACAATAACTTTAGTTGTGTTGCTTGCGTCCTTTACGCCCTGATATCCTGCTGCTATTAATTTGGCAAAATTTGCCATGTTTGTAGATGCGCGGCCGTCCTCCCATAACATGCCGTCGCTTGTTTCATTACCAACTTGCACCCAGGTTGGTGTAACTCCATTTAACTTTAAAGTATCAATTACTGCTTTTGTATAATCATGAACGGTGGTGACCAGTGTATTAAAATCCATATTTGCCCACGCGACCGGTTTTGTTTGGTCGCCGGGATCGGCCCAGGTATCACTGTAATGAAAATCTATCAATATCTTCATGCCGAGTGCCGTGGCTCTTTTGGCTTTAGTTACCATATCCGCGGTATTACACCACCCGCCCACCGGGTTAACCCAAACCCGCAGCCTTATGGCATTCATCCCTTTATCTTTTAGTATTTGTATACAATCTTGTTGTGTGCCACTGTTATTGTAAAATTTATAACCCGATGCTTCCATTTGGGTGAGCCAGCTTACATCTGCTCCCTTAGCAAAAGAAGTGTCCTTATTTACTACAGTAACCGATGTATTACCAGTTGTTTGAGCGCTATCTCCTTTTTTACACCCTATGCTATAAACCAGGATGATAGATAAAAGCCAGATTATATTTTTCATTATAATGCTTAAAGTAAATTAACCATCAGCCGATGTGTTGGCTGATGGTTGGATATATATTAATAACCAGGGGTTTGAGTTAGTGTGCCTTTTCCAGCAGCCAGGTTATAATTTGAAATAGGTTCCAGATAATTGGTTGGTGTTTTGCCTACTGATTGTAGCGCCTGATTATATTGTCCGTGCCTTATTAACTCCATCTTCCGGTCTCCTTCAAAATAAAGGTCCCACCCCTCTTCTTTTAATATCCAAGCGTCAAAGGATGCTTTATCTGCAGTGGCAGCCGTCGGAACGCTACCTAATCCGCCATGAGCTAATCTAACCTGATTCACATAGCCGATAGATTCCGAAGTTGGCCCATCAACCTGATTTTCAGCTTCTGCAAGCATAAGCATTACATCGCCAAGGCGTGCCTGTGGCAGGTCATTTGCCTGAAATGAGCCGCTTGGCCCGTCATTATCTGGGTATTTGGCAATTACCGGACCAGTTAAGCCGCTAGCCTGATTAACTGTTACGCCCGATCTGTTTGTATAGCTTGCTATTAGCAATGCGCGTCTTTTATCAGCGGGATCAAATGAATTATAAAATGCCCAGGTTGCGGCAAAAGGTGCATTACCCGCATATCCCCAAGCATACTGTACCTCGTTGCCAACATAGTCGCCCGGATAGGTATAAAAATCATAAGGGTTAAAACCCGGCGAAACCGGTTTCCCGTCTGACCCTGGCGAACATATAGCTGCCCACATAGTTTCTGAGTTCTTTTCTGTTGCGGTTGTAAATAAACTGGCATAATTAGTAACCAACGAGTAGCCCATGCCCATAATTTGTTTACCAACAGGAATAGCGTCAGCAAAATCCTTCTCATTCATGTAAGTTCGCATTAAAACAGTTAATGCCAATGCTTTATTAAACCTACCATAATTTGCTGGCGTAACAGGTAAATTAGCAGCAGCATAAGTTAAATCGCTCACTATATCGGCCAGGTAATCGGCTCTTGATGGGCGGGTAAGATTGCTTTCGGCGCTTGTACCCAATAAAGCAGGATTAGTAATAACAGGTACCGGCCCGTATAATTGCAAAAGGTAATACATATTCCACCCTCTCGACATTCTGGCTTCGGCTATAAATTCATTTTTATCTGCCTGGTCAATGCTAGAGTTAGTAATATCAGCGATGATTTGCGTTAGCCTGCTTATAAACCTTGTTTTTTCAAAGTGGTCATTGTTAGCGTCCGGTAGGCTGATTAGCGGTGTATAGTCCGCCTCGCTAAATTGTGTAAATATCCCACCCCAACCGGTAAAAGTATCCATTTCATCAGTACCATAGTCAAACTCCATTATTTGTCCATACTGTGCGCTAAACCAGCAAGGTTGATAAGCAGCGCCGTCCTGATACCCCCATTTCGCCTGGAATGGTTCGTATGCTTGTATTGTGTAAGCCGTAAAATCAGCTACTGTTTTAGGAAAAGTGGCAGCATTTAAACTCCCATACAGCTGTGGGTCCAGCTTTTTGCAGCCACTTATGGTAATAAATAATATGGCTAATGTATATATCAATGTTTTTTTCATGATTCTTATTTTAAAAACTACGTCAAATAATTAAAAAGATGCTCTAACGCCAACTGACAGGGTTCTGGTAGGCGGGTAAGGGGCGTATCCGCCTTTTACGTTTTGGTAACTTACTTCAGGATCTGCACCTTTATAATTGGTTATGATAAACAGATTCTGCGCATCAACAAATACCCTGATAGATTTTGCAAAACCATTTATAGCTGACGAGTTTAAAGTATAACCAAATGTTAGGTTACGCAAACGAACAAAGTTTGTACTGGCGATATTAATGTCAGACGGCACCAACAGACCTACAGCACTTTCAACATAATTTACACTCGGCCTTGTACCATTTGGATTAGTTGAGCTATACACATTAAAGGCTTGCGTAGTTCCGTTCTGGCTACCCGATGCAATTGCATTAGGATCGCCCCAGGCGTTATTTAAATTAGTAGCATGCCCACCAAATTGACCGTAAAAGAATACTGATAAATCAAATTGTTTATATCTGAAATTATTACCAAAGCCAAGCGTGATCTTGGGATCGGGATTCATTTTAAAAACATCCCTATAATCTAACTTACCATCATTATTTTTATCAACAAAAATTGGAGAACCTGGCAAATTAGCACCACCAGTTGTTGGCTGAGACGCAGGTACTGCCTGGCCTGGTTTTAATAAACCATCGGTTTTAAAATAATAATACTCGTCCACCGGATCATTTACACTTTGGTAAGCCTGCAAAACAGTGAAAGGAAACTGAGTATCCCATTTATATAAATAATGAGATGCATTAATAACGGTACTCCAGTCAAAATCCCTTGTAGTGATGTTATGCGACATTAATGAGATGTCATATCCCTGCCTGATCTGGTGTGCACCATTTATGGTTTGAGTAAAAAACTCCGACAAAGGTGCCGTTGGGGCTGTTGTGCTTAATAAATTGGTAATATCATCTCTAAAAATATCAACAGATCCTGTTATCCTGTCTTTAAACAATCCAAAATCAAGGCCAATATTTTTATTTATCGTTTTTTGCCATGTTAAATTTGGATTATCTACAGCATACCTTGATATTGTAACATACTCGGTTCCGCCATCCAGATATACATTGTCCGAATTTGGAGAATACCCGCCGTATGCCGCAGATCCAATAGTTTGGCCTGTTATACCAATGCTGGCACGAAGTTTTAAAAGGTCAACAACAGTTATATTTTTAAAGAATGCTTCATCATTAATTTTCCAGCCCAATGAAACAGCTGGGAATAACGCGTATTTATTATTAGGAAAGAATAAACTGTAACCATCATCCCTTAATGAAGCGGAGATGATGTACCTATCAAGGAAATTAAATGTCCCCCTGCCAAAATAAGAGCGTGTAGTATTAGCTGTTTGGTCTGATGTAATGGCTACATTTCCGGTTTCGGCGCCAAGGTTTGTTGTTGTAAGTCCGTCTTCTGCACCCGTTCCCTGTGCATTAAAGGAACTATATTTGCTGATATACTGCCCTGCACCACCTACCAAATCAATATTCAAAAAATTAGCTACCTTCTTTTGATAGGTTAACGAAGCTTCTAAAGTTTGGTTATCACGATCATTGTAGTTCAATGAAGCTCTTGATAGAAATTGCTGATAAAAGAACACACTTCCGGGAACAAAAAAATCACGTGTTGCAGCTTCATAGTTATCACCGAACAATAAGCGGCCGGTTAAAGCTCCTGGAATCAGGTTAAAATCTGCAGATATATTGGTATTTAATGAATGATAATGCGTGTGATCCTGTACTTGCATCAGCCCTACAGGATTTGAAGTAGTGCCGAATTGAGAAAGTACGCCATTAGTATAAACCGGTATGTTTGCCGGAAAAGCTAACGCAGCCTGTACTATCCCAAATCCCTGGCTACCAGACCCGTCATTTTGTCCACCAGATGAAGAATTTTGATAATCATTCTGGCTTCCTGTGAAGTTTGTATTTAAAGTGACAAACTTTGCCAGTTTGAATGATAAATTAACCCTACCTGTATATTTTGTTAAAGCTGAACCCTGTATGGTGCCCAGCTGGTTAAAATAACCGGTTGAAAGATAATAAGTAGTTTTATCTGTGCCGCCGTTAACACTTAAGTTGTCATTATCAATATACCCTCTTCTAAATATCTGATCAAGCCAGTTAGTACCAACACCCGCATTTGCTATCTGCTCTGTCGAATATTTTGGAGTTGGAACTCCCGATGGTGCATTCGGGCCGTAAGGTTCCATTAAATTAGCGCCTAAATATTGGTCGGTTTGAAATGTATCGAAAAGCGACTCATATTGTGATGCGTTTAATGGCTTTAAATAGCCTGTATTACTCACAACAGAATGGCTGCCATCAAAGTTTATATTTATTTTGCCAGCTTTACCTTTCTTTGTAGTAATTAAAATAACACCATTAGCTGCATTAACACCATATATAGCTGCACTAGCATCTTTTAAAATTTCAACAGATTCAATATCCGAGGGATTTAAGCCAGCTAATGCACCGCGTGAAACACCATTTGTGCCCGCATCTATACTTCCACCGCTAGGTTCAAGTCCGTCATTTGGGAATATCACACCATCTACTACTATCAAAGGGGCTCCGCGGCCGCGTATAGAAAGATTAATAGCCCCACCGGGTTGGGTGCTCGATTGCTGAACTTGCAAACCTGCTGCCCTGCCAAAAAGTAATTCCTCCACAGAATTATTAGCATCCTTCGGAATAGTCTTAGGATCAATCTTAACAACAGCAGTTGTAAGGTTTGCCCTGGTAGATGTTCCGTAGCCAATAACCACCACTTCATTCAGGCCGTTTTGCTTGGTGGCCAATGATACATTTAATGAAGCACCTGTTATTGTCGTCTGGATGTCTTCGTACCCTATTGCACTAAAAACAATTACAGCGCCTTTTGTTGCATGTATCGTGTATTTACCTGACACGTCGGACGCTACTCCATTCGCTGTATTTTTTATTTTAATGGTTGCCCCTGGAATAACAGTTCCATCATCTTTGGAACTAACGGTACCCGAAACTGCTATGGTTTGCTGGGCATGCACCTTAAGAGAAAGAAGCCCGGTAACGAGAAAGATCAGAAACATGAATCTTCTCCAAAAATGAAAAGTAAAAGTAAAATTTCGCATAATTCAGTGATTAATGGTTTAATAATTTAATTGGTTTATAAGCGGAGCCATTTTGCTGAGAACAAAGTGGCAACTGTATTAACAGTTATTTATATTTGAAGCATCAAATGTAAAATATACAGTTAATTAGGCTTAGACAAATAACTGATAATTTCGACATAATTAAATTGTTCAATTAGTCAATTATTTAGTCCGATTAGTCATTTTATTACATTTCCATCCCCACATAACTCATTGTTAAATAAGGATGCATAAATTAGCCAATGATGCAATCTGCTCACAGATTGCCAAAACCAATTGTAACCGAAAACCAAAAAATGGTTTATAAATATTTTAGTAATTATTATTACCGCAGGGTCAATAAGTTATGCTTATGGATGTTTTGTGTACTTGTTTCTTTTAAAGTAATTACGCCATTACCGTTGATGGCCCAAAGCATAAATTTGAAATTTAAGCATATCACAACAACAGATGGACTATCAGGAAATACGGTAGAAACGATTTTTCAAGATAGCAAAGGGTACATTTGGTTTGGTACAAGAGACGGATTAAACCGGTACGATGGTTATAACATTAAGATATTTAGAAATGACGCCATCAATTTAAAAAGCATAAGCGATAATTATATTAAATGTATTTGTGAAGATGCCCGGCATAACATATGGATAGGTACTTTAAATGGGTTGAATAAATTTGATCCATATAAAAATTCATTTACGGTATATAAACATGATCCTTCAAATAAAAACAGCCTATCGAGTAGTGAAATAAATTGTTTGTATAGTGATAAAGAAGGTAAATTATGGGTTGGCACAAGTAGTAGTGATTTGAACTACTACGATGTTAAGAATGACGTATTTAAACAGTTTCGATATAGAAAGGGCTATCCACCGAAACCTGTAAATGATGAAATAAATGATTTGTATGAAGACGGCGATAGAAATTTATGGATCGGTACAGATAAAGGAATATCGGTTTATAACCAAAAAACCGATACCTTTTTTAATGCTTTTAAATTAAACGGCAAATCAAATTCTTATATCAGTTATGCTATAACTAAAATACAAGGGGATAAACAAGGAAATATTTGGCTGGGAACACTTGATGACGGCATAGTTGTGGTTAATTTGACGACTCAGGTTATTAAGCAATTTCGCCACAATGATAAAGATCAATTTAGCCTAAGTACCGACCAGGTAAGAAGTTTGTGTATTGACAAGAAAGGTGAAATTTGGACGGGTGGGATTAACGGTAGCCTTGATTTATTCAATCCTGGCAATAATGCCTTTATCCATTGTAAAAATGTACCGGGAAACTTACTTAGTTTATCCCAAAAAACTATATCAGCGATTTTTGAAGATAACCAAAATAATCTATGGGTGGGTACACATCGTGGAGGTGTTAACTTCTATGCCCCATTGGCAGATAAATTTAAACTTGTACAACCGCTATCTGATAATAATAGTTTAAGCTATAATGATGTTAAATCATTTTGCCAGGACCATTTGGGTAATATATGGGTAGGTACTGATGGCGGCGGCTTAAATTTATATAACACCACCTATAATACATTTCAGCATTATAAGTATAATGTTTATGACCCCAAAAGCATTAGTTCAGATGCGATATTGAGTATTAATGAAGACCATGAAAATAATTTGTGGATAGGTACCTGGGGGGGCGGTTTAAACCTGATGAACAGAAACAATAATACTTTCGTTCATTTTACCAATAACCCGGCCGATAAAAACTCCATCAGTTCAAATTATGTGCAAACAACACTTGATGATAGCGAAGGAGATTTTTGGGTTGCAACTTATTATGGCGGACTTAATCTTTTCGATCGTAAAGCACATACGTTTAGGCGAATCACGAGTGATCCGCAACAGAAAACCAGCATATTCGGGAATAACATCGTTTCGTTAAATGAGGATAAAGACAAGAACATATGGATAGGCACCGATGATGGTGGGTTAAATTGCTATAACTTAGTAAAAAATAAGTTCACACATTATTTTGTTAATGGTCAGCAGATACCAGATATAAGAACAATTTTTACCGATAGCAAAGGAAGGGTTTGGGTTGGCCATGCAGGATTATATCTGTATAATAAATCTGCTAACCGATTTGATTTATTTACGGATAAAGGTGGATTGTCATCCGAATTTATTAAAGGGATTACTGAAGACAAGGAGGGTAATTTATGGATATCCACCTCGAATGGATTGACAAAATTAAACCCGAATAATTATTCGATAAAAAAATACAACATAGCTGATGGTTTGCAAGGATTGGAGTTTGAAGCTGGATCATATATGCAAACTAAAAATGGTGAAATGTATTTTGGCGGAATTAACGGGTTTAATACATTTTACCCACGAGATATTAAAATCAATCAATTTATAGCCCCTGTTTATATAACAAACTTCCAGCTATTTAATCAAACTATACAACCTGGCCAGAAAAACTCTCCGTTACAGAGTGATATTAGCTTTACGCATCATGTTGATTTAAACTATCAACAGTCATCAATTTCGTTTGAGTTTGCACTACTAAATTATACCGCACCAGAGAATAATCAATATGCATACAGATTAGATGGATTTGAAAAAACATGGCATTACAGCCATAAAGAACGGAATGCCAATTATACTAATCTTGACCCCGGGCATTATACATTTTATGTTAAAGCTGCTAATAACGATGGTGTATGGAATAATAAACTCACTTATGTTAGTATAGATATACACCCCCCATTTTGGGAAACATGGTGGTTTAAATTATTGATCTCTTTATTAATTTTTACATCGGCTTATTTTTTACTCCGTTTTAAAAAGAATCTCGACCTCAAAAAAATAGATGAAAAAAAGCGGGAAGAAATGCACAATATTCAATTGCAGTTTTTTACCAATATTTCTCACGAATTCAGAACCCCTCTCAGCCTAATTTTAGGGCCTGTTGAAAAAATGATGAAGGAAGATGACCGTTTAATTTTTCATCAATATTATGAAACTATACGTCGTAATGCCAACAGGCTCTTGTTATTAATTAATGAGCTGATGGATTTTAGAAAGGCAGAAACAGGAGCATTAAGACTAAAAGTTATGCCCGGAAATTTAAACATATTTATATCAGAGGTGGCCGAAGATTTTAAAAACCTGGCCCTGCAAAAAAATATCAATTTATATTTAAAAATAGATAAAGATTTGGGGGAAACCTGGTTTGACCGTCAAGTTATAGAGAAAATAATATTGAATTTGATGGACAACGCTTTTAAATACACCAAAACTGGCGGAAGCATCACTATTGAGCTTTATGAAAATGAATGGGAATTTACTTCAGTACATGAACATCAGATTGCTATTAATGCTAATTTCAAGGGGAAGAAGTATGTATACATACGTGTTTCTGATACTGGGATAGGGATATCGAACGACTCAATACAACATTTATTTGAACGCTATTACCGAATCACCGATGCCCATATGGGATCGGGAGTGGGATTAGCCTTTGTAAAAAGCCTTACGCTTTTACATAAAGGAAGTATATATGTTAATAGTAAAAAAAATGCGGGTAGTGACTTTGTGATAAGATTTCCTGTTGATAGAACCGATTATTCGACGAATGAAACCTGGGTTTCAAAATCAATAAATGGGACTATACAATTAGAAAGCCTAACTGCATCCGTGTATCAAAATGAAAACACAGAATTACAGGAATTCACTAAAGCTGCTATCGTAAACAATAATAACGGCGCCTATAAAATTTTAATCGTTGATGATAATGAAGAACTTCGGAACTTTATCCATCATAGTTTGGCTGAGTTTTATCAAATAATTGAAGCAGAGGATGGAGTAGCTGCTTTAGCCATAACTAAAGCTGAAATGCCTGATTTAATTATCAGCGACCTGATGATGCCAAAGATGAATGGGATAGATTTTTGCAGAGAATTAAAAAAAGATAAAAAAACAAGCCAGATCCCGTTTATTATACTTTCAGCAAAAGATGCCATTGAATCGAAAATAGAAGGTGCAGATTCAGGAGCTGACCTGTACTTCCCCAAACCCGTAAGTATTCACCTACTATTACTTTCTGTTAAAAACATTTTTGAACAACGAAGCACTTTAAAAGAACGATACCTGAAAAGTTATTTTTCAGAAGCCCAGGAAATCACTGATTCGGAAAACGATAAAGTCTTTCTTGATCAGTTAATAAGCCTTATTGAATTACAATTAAGTAATTCTGATTTGGATGTTGACTATATATGTAAGGAAATGGGTATGAGTAAAACAAAATTATATAACAAAATAAAGGGTATCACCGGTTATTCAATTGGCGAGTTTGTACGATCATTCAGACTAAAAAAAGCAGCTAACATTATCACCCATGAGGATGTTTTGCTAACTACTGTAATGTATCGTGTAGGTATACAAACTCAATCTTATTTTACCAAGGCTTTTAAAAAGGAATTTGGCAAAACACCCTCGCAATTTTCGCAGGATATTAAGAATGAAAAAGAAGCTATTTAAAACCAAACGTTCAGATGAAAATTGATACTTACTGGAGATTCTGCAGATATAAGCTCATGTCATCGGAAGTTTTAACTTTTAATCGTTCCAATTTTTTCAGGTAGAAAGTCCTTAAATCACGCCATTGATAATACGGAAATGACTTTGAATAGAGCTCGTCTATCTTTTCTTCCTGCTCGTTTAACAATACCTTAACCAGGTAACCCGAAGTTCCCTTTCGCTTATAAAACACCCATTGAACATTGGCACTTAGTGGAATAACTGCTGATGCGTTCCAGTTGGTTTTTGATTTACCGATATTCCTAATCGGTTTATCTGCCGATGCTATTTGTAGCAAAGCTGCAAATGGAGCTATTGTTTCGGCATGGGCGAAACGCAGGCGGGCGTCGTTTTTACCAGTTTTTATAAACTCATCCGTGGTATTTAAAAAATCCACCAAAAGTGGTACAGCTACTCTAACCTGTATTCCGTCATTGTTTTTTCCCGGGCCTTTTTTCAAATCCTCATTCATAGAATCCATTTCATCCAATTTTTGCAACTCATTACAAGTAAAAATAGATTCAAAATTTAGATTTCTCGATTCATCCCCCCCTTCGCTTATCTCTGTTTTTAATGAATAAACAATTGTAGCAAATCCAAATATATCAGCTACAAATTTTGATCGCTGATCTTCATCTAATTGTTTTAAAAACCCAGCGGTAAATATTCTGTGAGCAACAGAAAAATTAATAGCCTTAAAATCATCCGCCTTCTCAATTGCTAACATAGCGGCATCACTGTCCATACTATTCTCAAAAGTTTTATAGGCAGGTGATAAATCATAAAATCTTAAGGCCACGTCATCATTATGAAACGTTGCCGATACTGTATCTTTAAGTTTACCATTTAATCCTACTAAAAAAGCATCAGCGCTTTGCCGGGTACGTATTTCTTTGGTTATAGCCACGTCGAGATTCAAATTACCTTTAAACACATTAGGATAATTTAAATACATCCTCTCGCCCAAGCCGCGTAATTCGTCTTTGCCTTCGGCAGATATGAACTTTGTATTCCATTTTTCAATTTTCTGTAAAGCGATAACCATTTGCATTAACTGCTCCCCTTTTGCAGTTAATGCGTTTAAGCTGTCGGCCTTAAATAATAGGCTGTATGCGAGTGTTGATCTTACATCTTTTGTTAAATGCCGCGCACCATGCCTGCCTACATGGTTGATAAAAACAGGCTCATAACCTTTAGGTACAGGAGTATACCTTGGGCCAGGAGATTTATACAACGTTTTCGTCCCTAAAAAATCGCTATTACAGTTTTGGGCAAATGCCCCAAAAGGCAATACAATTACAAGTAAAAGGGACAATATGATGATTCTCATAACAGCTTTAATTTTAACAAAAAAGAGACGCAATGTACTGCGTCTCTGCTAAATAAATTCAATAATATTAATGTTGGTTTCCTGTACCATCATTTTGATATGCACCTATATCTTTACCGGGAGCCGTAATATTTGCTCCGTAATTGCCTATTGTGGTAACTGTGTTATAAGATACCGCGATAGTACTTGCCTTTCCTAGTGCTGGTGAAGTCGACTGAGGTCTAAAGCTGGACGTACCTACCATTACAATGGCAGGTGTTTGATTATTTGCGGTAACTGGCGCGGGATATTGTGTATAATTATAAGCATTCACATCGAAGCCATAAAACATTGGGTTATTTTGTTGTGCTGTAGCAGAATAAATGTCGGCAGTTTGGGTTTTTCCGACACCATCGGCTGCATAAAATTGTTTAACTATTGCCGCATTATAACCATAAAACAACTGATTGTTATAATGCACATTAGCAACATCAGCACTACTTAATACCCGTAGACCTATGGCGCAATTTACAATCATATTATTATAAGCATTGCCTTTAGCTGATTTTTCAAAATCAATTGAGCCACCATGACCGCTGGTGGAATTTTGCCTGAAACCACAATTTACCAGGGTGTTATTATAACAATTGATATTACACTGTGTTCCCGTGCTGCCTGCATCTGATATTTTAAAGGCATTGGTAGCAGCACCTATCACCATGTTGTATGCCACATCACCTACTGAGCCGCTTTTAATGTTACAAGCTTCTCCGGCTGCAACGCCGCATAACTCATAGGTATTACGCATAATATCGACATGGCCGCCGGCTATACGCATGGCATCATCACGACTGCCAAATACCCACGAATCCTCCAGGATAAAGTTTTTGGTGATGTTACCAAAGTAGATTGTCCAGCGTGGCGAACCTACCGGTGTATAAACCGTAGCGTCATCAGCAGGCCCTGAAGGGCCACCGGCAAACTCAAGATGTGTCCATTTAATAATCACATCACCGCCAGCCGGATTAGGATCCTCCGCGGTTACTGCACCTGGTGTACAAAATATACCTCCCCACCATCCCTGGAAAACATTTGTATAGTTTTGTGCGTTTGCCTGCGTATGTAATTGCGCCGCACTGCTTACAGTAATGTAATTGGGGTTAGCCTGTGTTCCCAAGCTGATAAAAGTACCGTGCACAAAAATCTCCGGGGCTGTTTGATAAGTTAACCCATTGCCCAGTGCAATTAGCTTGGTACCTGCTTGCATTAATAGTGTATCGCCACCGTTAACAGTAATATTACTGGCAAAATAGTAGGTCTTTCCACTTAATAAAGTTCCTTTAACATTACCGCTAAGGGTGTCTGAAGTAATAATGCTTCCCACTTGTACAACCGGTTGAGATATCCTTATATTTCCGGTCTTATGACAAGCGCTGAATAGCATGATACCAACAGCTATAGTTAATATGATAGTTAATCTTTTCATTTTCAAATAATTATAATTTATATCTTATACCCAAAATGTAATACTGATCATAAGTATCCTTACGGATAAATATGTTTTTACCGGTGGTTTGATCTTCAAACACATTAGCCTGCGGGGTATATGGTCGGTGTATTTCTAGTTGGAAAGGTGTATTGGTTAGGTTAGTAGCTTTAGCGTAGATATAAAATTTCTTAAATATCCTTTTTTCTGCAGATACGTCTAATGTCACAAATCCCTTCTGCCAGATGTCGTTATCAAGGTAAGGCGATACCGCGTAAATGCGTGCGCCGGTATATACTGCGGAAACCTGCGCATCAAAACCACTCTTGGGCTCGCGATACAGGAACGAAAGGTTTCCTATATTCTTTGACTGATCCTGTAGTGGGCGTGTTTGCGTTACATTGCGATGTGTTAAGTTCCCGTTAGCATCACGGTAGTCCAGCAACTTAGTAGTAGTGATTTCTGAATTTGTATAAGTATAGTTCAACCTCAAGCCGAAGTTTCTGACATATTTTGTCGCATCTAACTCAAAGCCATAGTTGTTAGCATTACCAAAGTTTTCAGGCTCTAAAACATAGTCAACCGCATGTGCCGGAAGCACTACTGCATACTCTATCGGGTTTTGGATACTTTTATAAAATACACCTGCCAATAATTGGTCCAGCGCCTGCGGGAAAAACTCATACCTCAGATCCAGGTTATTTGAAGTGATGCGTTTAAGATAAGGGTTACCTACCTCTGTATAATCCGCATCAGGGTCTCCTTCAGTGTGAGGGATCAACTCATAAAAGTTAGGCCTGCTAATAGCTGAATAATAAGAGAAACGCACATCTTGTTTGTTATCAAGCGTATACTTTAAGTTTAGGCTCGGCAAAACATCAAAATAGCTTATTGAGCCATTAGCACCGATTACACTATTTACAGGTGCACCGGTTGTCCATTGCTGGTTGGTGTTTTCATATCTCACACCACCTATGGCCAATAAATTACCTGCGGTAAACTTAAACATACCATATGCCGCACCAATTTTTTCGGTAAAATCATAATTTAACGCATCCGACGCACTACCTGCGGCATTTTGCACAGCAAAGGAATTATCATTGATGTTGCCATCATATATTTGATTTGTTGCTCCTGATTCATTAATATTATAATCATCATAAGTGCTGTGCCTGGTTTTATCACGGTACATCCCTCCTGTGCTAAAATCCACTACAGTGCCAAATATGGTTGGTGAATAGGTCAGATTCAAATAACCACTTTTATCCGCGTCGGAGTTTTTTTCAAATACACGTGATTGGGCATAAGGATTTGTGCTTAAGCGTTGAGGCGATTGTACAATAGCACCTGTGGTCGGATCTAAATTAGCGCCTGTCGTGATATATAGATCAGCACGATCTGGTTCATTAGCTGTAGCTTTTGAATATACAGCCGACCAATCCATTTTCCATTTATCACTTAATTTATGATCGCCATGCAAATCGAAGTTATAGATCTGCTGCACGGTGCGATCACTTCTATAATCCTGATCAACACTACCAACACCTGGCTGCGTGTGGCTGGTTAATAAACTGGTATCCGAAGTAAAACGATACTCATTTTTAGTAAGATTGATATAATCTGCATCCAGGCTTATTCTGTTATTGGCATCGAACCTATAATCAAACTTAGTAATGGCGGCCGTACGCTCTTGCTGTATATCATAAGTACGGCTTTGCTGACTTGTTAACTCTGGCTGGCTGGTTTCCTCGTTTGTGGTGGAATTAAAAAACGTTCCATTAGTTTGACGAAAGCTATTTTGGTAGCTTAAGGTAACTATGGCGCCGAACTTTTTATCCGGGGTACGGCCACCAATCGTTAAACCTAATATGCTGCCCAATGGTGTTTTATCCTGGCTGTAATGAAATGGATTGTTTGGAAAATCGGCCATTGTTGCCGCCGTATTACCTGATACGCGAGACGAGGTTGTTAAACTCGCGCTATGATCAAACTGAGTAAAGCCTTTGCCATTAAAAAAGTTTCCGGCATAACCTGTACCTACATTAGCTAAAACAGTAAAATCATCCGGAGCTGATTTTAACACCATATTAATAGCGCCTGCAATGGCGTCTCCCTCCATGTTTGGAGTTAATGATTTTGAAACCTCCAGTCGGTCCACAATATCTGCCGGGAATATATCCAGCGGAACATATCTGTTTTTATTATCAGGACTTGGGATTTTTATACCATTTACCAGTGTGTATTCATATCGCTGATCCATACCACGAATAATAGCATATTGTGCTTCTCCGTTGTTGCTCCGCTCAACAGAAACACCCGACACACGCTGAGTTACGTTGGCTATAGTAATATCCGGGGAGGCTTCAATAGTTCTGGCAGAAACCGCATTCAGAATCACATCTGAGCGGCGTTCCGCATTTATAGCCGACTGATCAGAGGTTTTGTTAGCGTGACCACTTACAGCAACTTCGGTAAGCGAGCCACTTTTACTTGCTAATGAAATATTTACTATAACTACGGCACCAGTAATCTCTATGTTTTTGCTTTCGCTTTGATAAGAAACATATTTGGCTTCGATCTCGTATTTACCTGCATTAACATTTTTGAATACATAAGAGCCATCTAATCCGGCACTGGTGTAAATTTTATTACCGTTGATTTCATTTTTCAATGCAATAGTTGCACCGATTAGCGGTTGGCCGCCTTTATCTGTAATAGTTCCTTTTACAATGCTGCCGGCACCTGCAAAACTAAATAATGAGCAGAACAGTAAAATTAAAAGAGGTAAGGGTTTCGTCATTTGTACTTGCGTTAATTAGAGCGCAAATAAACCCAAGGAACATTAAGGCAATATTAAGGTATCGTTATAAAGCGAAGCCGGAACAGCTTATCTAAGATATTCGCTTATGTCTGGAAAGTCATAAGGCCTCATTTGCATTACTGATTTATGTATCGTGCGGGATCTACTACTACCCGGATACAACAGCGATTGCAGGCTATATAAAAGTTCATGATTTAGGCGATGAATTGTAGAGCTGTATACCAAAACAGGCTTCTCTTTACTATAGAACAATAACCAATCGTCAATAAACAGGCATAACATTTAAAGGCCATATTAAATTGGTAATTATTCGTAGGTTACCTGTTATCACATAGAAATTTGTTGAGCACCTGTATTTTGTGCTTCTGCTTTAAATTATGCGCTTACTCAGCAACAAGATCGCCCAGTGACACATTAAGCAAACGGCATAACTCGCTTAGGTTTTCGGCAGTGTGCATATATGTGTTACCCAACCAAGCCCTTAAGGGCCTTATCTCACGGCGCATTAAAACGGAGAAATGTCGCCTTGACCAACTGTTCTGCTGTAATAATTTTTCAATACGTTCAGCGATTAGTAGTCGATTCTCTTTTAAGCTGATATCAGCAGGGCTGAATTTGCTCAAAATTACAGTTAGCAGGGAGTTGCGGTCATCTGTCATAACGTAAGTTTAAAAGGTGATGTGCCTAAAATTAACAAACGGATTTTGCATTTACAAATTTTATGTTCCTGTTTTTTTTCGACTAAGTTAAAACATTTCAACACTTGTGAATTCTCTTAGTTTAAGCTATTACGTTGTGCCGGATTAAATATAAAAGCCATAAGTTTAATTAATCAGCACATGATGCGTTAAAAAAATAAAAACGAACATTATTTGTTTTTATTAAACAAATGCTTTAATTTTATTGCAAATACCTAACCTAACACACAAAGTCATGAAACACAACATTTATTTTCCTCCTGGTTAATGCTTTCTATTATTGGATTTATCCTTGATAAAATAAGTTGCCGGTGATGGAATAATATCTATGCTGTTTATCCTGAAACAAAATCAGGTTTTCAATAAGCTGACGGGATAACGTACTAGCGCCGATAGCGGGCCTATTTTACAAACATGGTTTCCAATATTACTTAATATGTAACTATAATATGTAGCGTCTGAATGGAATTCCGGCAATGTAATTATTAAGCACCAGGCTGGTGAACCGGTAATCACATTAAAGGCAGTTTTAACAATAAGCGTTTTTACAGATTGCTACAGATTACTCTTGATTTTAACTTTACAGATAATATCTGTATCTGCTAAAATCACATATAAGAGATACTGTTATTATATTTTAACACCTAAATACCAAATCACGTATGGAATCAAATAAAAAAGCAGCAAATACCTTCCTGGATATTTCAGTTTTTCTTACTGGCTTTAACAAAATGGAGTTGTTGGGCACCGGTATGCTAGAGACTTATTTTAATGTAGTAATGAACATGAATAATGTCGCTTTAGTAGAATCATTTCTGGCAGAATCGGAAAAGATCCTGGCAAAAAACCAGGGAAATGCGGAGAAAATCAATAATGAAATACTCCATAAGCTTATGCCCGATTCTTTATATAACGGTCTGGCTAAAAATATCATTACCATGTGGTATATGGGCAACTGGATGAATACGGTAATCAACCCTCAATCTTATGTTCAGGGCTTGATATGGGGTGTTGCCGAAACGCATCCTCCGGGAGCTAAGCAACCCGGTTATGCTTCATGGGCTTCAGCCCCAAATACTGTTAAATAACTAATCTGATAAATATTTTTTTATGATTAACAATAAGACTTACGACGTAGTAATTGTCGGATCAGGAATATCCGGCGCGGTTATGGCTAAGACCCTTACGCAGGCCGGAAAAACTGTTTTATTACTGGAAGCTGGCTTAACAGCTGGAATCAGCCTGGACAGGAACGGTGATTACCAGAATTACGTGGATTACCTGAATACGTTCTATACAGCCAGCGCAAAAGTACCCAACTCGCCTTATCCGAATATAAAAGATGCGCCCTCGATCGATGTTCTTGACATGCAGCCAATCTCCGGAGCCAACAGCCCAAGCACTAACGGTTACCTGGTGCAAGCTGGCCCGCTACCTTTCGGAAGCGATTGCCTGCGCGGACCGGGAGGCACAACTTTACACTGGCTGGGCTCTACACCACGAATGCTGCCTAATGATTTTAAGATGAAGACACTTTATGGGCAAGGTGTCGACTGGCCCATAAGTTATGAGGACCTGATGCCCTACTATGAAATGGCTGAACTGGAAATCGGGGTATCGGGAGATGTGAATGCTATTCACTGGCCGGAGGCATCGAATAAGCAAGAGCAGGTCGAGTTAAAAAATAAATTTTATGGAAAGGAATATGTCTTCCCCATGGAAGAAATACCTACCAGCTACCTCGATGGCGTATTTACAAAACTGGTTGCGGAAGTAAATGCCAAAAATCCGGTTAAAGTTAGTGGAAAAGACACTAAAATTAAATTCTCTACTACGCCGCAAGGAAGAAACTCGGTTCCAAACAAGCAGTACCCTTACCGGGATATTACCTGGGATTCCAAGACAAAGAAATTAGTTCTTCAAAAGGATAAGTATTGGTGCCCTGAAACGAAAAAAGTAGTAGATGGCTCTTTAGAGGAAAAGTATGAATATTTACCGGTAGGCGCTACCTGGGATCCAAACACAGGGCAACGTTGTGAAGGAAATGCAAGCTGTGTACCGATATGCCCTGTTCAGGCTAAGTATAATGCGCTGAAAACGCTTTACAAATCAGATGGGGACAAGATAACCATCAAAACACAATCGGTGGCCTCAAGGGTTTTATACAACGAAAAAACCGGAGAAGTGACCGGGGTTGAATATAAAACATATCATACTGCTGATTCAATCACCTACGATACCAACATCGCAAAAGGAAAGATATATGTTCTGGCAGCCAGCGCCATTGAAAATGCAAAGATTTTACTGGCATCAAATGCCGCTAATTCCAGCGATCAGGTTGGACGTAATTTAATGGATCACCTATGCCTGCTAACCTGGGGTTTACTACCAGAAAAAGGTTTTCCTTTCCGCGGTCCGGGATCAACAACAAATATGTCTTCATTCAGAGATGGGGATTTCAGGAAAGAACATGCGGCCTGGATATGCCCAATTGACAATTGGGGATGGGGATGGCCGGTATTTTCTCCGGGATCTGATCTTAGTAATGCATTAGCCAAGAATATGTTTGGAAAAGAACTACGTGATCAGCTTGCTGACATGCTCCCTAAGCAGTTGTTGCTGCATTACGAATGCGAACAGTTACCAGAACCTGACAACCGGGTAACGATTGACCCCGCTTACCGGGATCAAATCGGCAATTATCGACCGGTGATTCATTACGATGCTTCTGATTATATGAAGAAGGCATTCGAAACAGCCAAAGGAATCAACAATCAATTATTCAAAGCCACCGGAACTCAGGATTTTACCTTTTACAGTCCAACCCTTACCGCGGACTATGTGGGGTATCAGGAACAGGGATATAACTTTTGGGGAGCAGGACATATTGTTGGTACCCATCGCATGGGTGCATCAAAAAAAGATTCTGTGGTAAACAAGGATTCCAGAACATGGG
>Ga0207004_1095_pt1 | contig 22620 bp, 19 predicted proteins | sample Alteio_BWMinCont_86_FD_153468 | JGI IMG/M metagenome (GOLD analysis project Ga0207004, IMG submission 153468) | Enriched cells from forest soil in Barre Woods Harvard Forest LTER site, Petersham, Massachusetts, United States -... | ecosystem: Environmental > Terrestrial > Soil > Temperate forest >...
ATGCCATGATGCGCATGGCCACTTTATACCGTGGCAATGCCAGTTTCCCTCCGGATTATTTGAAAGCTTTAGAATGGTATGCCAAAGCCGCCTCATCGGGAAACATTGAAGCCCGCTATTATGTCGGTTGGTTGTATGCACGTGGTGTCACAGGCAAACAGCCCACAAAATTGGCCATCACCTACCTTGAAGAAGCCGCAGCCAATGGTTACCCAGATGCTTATGCTGAGCTGGGTGATTTATACCTCTCTGGCAAATTGGGTGATCACCGCATCAAAGAAGCGCTCACATATTATGTATTGGGTGCGGATCAAGGCTCTGCCAAAGCACAATACACTTTGGGTATTTTGTATAACATGGGTACCGTTGTTCCCAAAGACATGCAAAAGGCACAATATTATTTAGAAAAAGCAGCAGCCCAAAATTGGGTGTTTGCGCAATACCGTTTGGCTGTGTTGTATGCAGAAGGTTTGGATCTGCCATACGATCCCGCAAAGGCCTTGGCATATTATGAAGCTGCAGCAAAAGAAGGTTACGGCCCTGCACAAAGCGATTTGGCCGATGCGTATATTGAAGCTTGGGGCCCATTGAAGCGAAATTACGCAGTGGGGATCGAATGGTATAAAAAAGCGGCTGCGCAAGGTGAACCCTATCCTTTATACATGTTGAGTGTGTTGTACCGTTACGGCTACGGCGTTGAAGCAGATGAAGTGGTCTCATCACATTATTTCGAAACAGCCCGCGCGCAACCCAACAGTGCTTTTGCTGAATACCAAGTGGGCAGACGCTTTATTTGGGGTGACGGATTGGATGCGCAACCTGATCGCGGCGCAGAATGGATTGCACGTGCGGCCCTTGCAGGTGTGGGCAGCGCACAAGCCACATTGGGTGATTTGTATCACCGTGGTTTGGGTGTAGAGCAAGATGATGAAAAAGCATTTTACTGGTACGAGCAAGCAGCCAAGCAAGGATCAAGTTACGGGATCTACAGCATGGCGGTGATGTTACAAAATGGCGACGGCCGCCCAGTGAATGACGTAGAAGCCGCGCGTTTATTTAGCATTGCCTCACGCCGTGGCATGCAGCCTGCGCAATATGCCTTTGGAAAACAATATTTGGAAGGCAGGGGTGTGAACCAATCAGATGCACGTGCATATGCATGGTGGCGTGTGGCGGTTCCCAATGCTTTCGAAGACAAATCAGCAGACGAGGCCTTTATTCTAGAAAGAATGACGCCCATGGATTTGCAAAATGGTGTGGCACTTTCAGAATATTTTTTCCGCTACCACCCAGAAATGATCAAATACAGCACGCATTCCCCGGTATATTGACGTCTACCAGTTTTCTAGCTGGCAATTCTTGAAAAAGTCATGCATCATCGATCGCTTGTCTTTCATTTTCAGCCGTTTGAGGAGACGAGTCATGGCAACAGAAGCCCAAACCAGCACGTATCAAGAGCCTTCACGGGTCACCCTTCTTGCAGTGGTGATTTGGGGCCTCAGTGCCGTCTTCTATTTCTATGAATTTCTGCTCCAAGCCTCAACAAGTGTGATGGTCCCCGAATTGATGGATAGCTTTTCTCTTAAAGCCTCCGAAGTGGGTCATCTCTCGGCATTTTATTTATACGCATACGCTTTGATGCAACTGCCAGCAGGCATGTTGATTGACAAATTTGGCCCACGGCGTTTGCTGACATTCGCAACGTTGTGTTGTGCAACCGGCGCCGTTTTGTTTTCGATGGCGGACACTTACGTGTTAGCAAAAGCAAGCCGCTTCATGATGGGCATTGGTGGCGGTTTTGCTGTTGTCAGTTGTTTAAAAATCACCACGCTTTGGTTCCCCACCCGTTATTTTGCTTTGATGGCGGGCTTGATGGTGACTTGTGGCATGTTGGGTGTGATTTTCGGGCAAGCCCCTTTGGCCATTTTGATTGAGTCTGTGGGCTGGCAGCAGGCTTTGAATTGGGGTGGTTTGGTAGGCTTTGGCTTGGCTGGAATCATGTGGCTGGTGGTGCGTGATGCGCCAGAAGGCTTCAAAGAGTCCCAAGTTCACAATGAAACCATTGGCATGCTTAAGGGCTTGTATTTGGTTTCAAAAAATCCACAAGTTTGGGTGGCTTCGTTATTTGCCGGTTTGATGTTTGTGCCCACCTTGGGTTTCGGCGAATTGTGGGGCGTGCCTTACCTCGTTGAGCGCTTGAGCATAGACAGAGCGGGCGCCGGCATGATCTGCTCATTGATTTTCATGGGTTGGGTCTTCGGCGGGCCATTTTTTGGCTGGTTGTCTGATGCCATGGGCCGCAGAATCCGCCCATTGTTAATAAGCACCCTGGGCACGTTGTTGTCATTGCTGGTCATTTTGTATATCCCCATGCATAACCCATGGTTAATTGGCGTGGGCTTCTTCTTCTTGGGTGTATTCTCAGCTGGCTTTGTGTTGGCATTCTCTGTGGTACGTGAAATCTCAATACCCATATTGAGCGGCACAGCCATAGGTTTCATCAACGTGTGGAACACAATCGGGGGTGCAGCCGCACAACCTTTGTTGGGCCACCTGTTGGACATGCAGAGCAAAGGCGTCATAAACGAACAAGGCTCCCCCGTGTTCGATTTGGCAGCCTACGAATCCGCATTGGTAAGCTTACCCGTGGCAATCGTGATTGCCCTATGCCTCTTACCCTTCATCAAAGAAACTTTCTGCAAGCCCATGCTGCAGGATAAGTAATCTTATTCCGCTCTTCTCTGTCTCTTCTCTTTTCTTTTCTGCATCTTCTCCCTCGAGGGAGAAGATGCCAGGAGTTAGGCCGTCTTCGGCCTTACTCCTGGCTGATGAGGGGGAACTTAACAGCACCAGTGAAGACGATGGGTAGTGAAGACGATGGGTCAACGCGAAGACGCGTGGACCCATCCTACGTTCTGTATTTCTACGCTCTGTATTTTCTTCTCTTCTCCCTCGAGGGAGAAGATGCCAGGAGTTAGGCCGTCTTCGGCCTTACTCCTGGCTGATGAGGGGGGGAACTCAACAGCACAACTGCTTACCCCTGAAAGATCCACTTAATACAATGGAAAAACACCACCGATAAAATCGCCCCGGCGGGCAAGGTGATGATCCAAGACATGAAGATGGTGCTGATCACATTCAAGTTCAAAGCCCCAATACCACGCGCAAGGCCCACGCCCAATACGGCGCCGACCAAGGTATGTGTGGTTGATACAGGTAAACCCGTTCCAGAAGCAATCACAACCGTACAGGCGGCTGCAAACGTGGCGGCAAAGCCTCGGGTAGGGGTCAGTTCAGTGATCCCTTGGCCCACGGTGGCAATCACCTTGTGGCCATAGCTGATAAGGCCTGTGACAATCCCAATGGCACCCATGAACAAGATCCAGCTTGGAATGGTGCCCCGCATGTTCATGACCCCATTGTGGGTCACGACATCTGCGATGGCAGCCAAGGGGCCAATGGCGTTGGCAACGTCATTAGAGCCATGCGCAAAAGCCATGGTGCAAGCAGTAAACACCATCAAGACGCTGAAAATACGTTCCACATTGGTAAAGTGAAATGTTTTGTCAGCCTCAGGGGGAAGCTTCAACTTGCGTAGGGCGAAAATGCCCATCAGCGTGAACAGGGCGCTGATCCCAATAGACATCAAAATGCTGTGGAAGAAGGTAAATTGAGGGCCCACATATTTTAAACCCTGGGTGAGCGTCACCATGCTGATGATGAAGCTGGCGATAAAGATATAAACCGGCACCAAGCGTTTGGCATGGTAGCTGGGGTTGTCTTTGTTCAAAATAAAGGCATGTACACTCATGAACAGGGCATAAGAAATCAGCCCCCCCATGATAGGCGATATGATCCAGCTGGAGACGATGTACAGGATTTCTACCCACTTCACCGCCTGGAAGCCGATGTTAACGCAGCCAAAGCCCACTATAGCGCCCACAATCGTGTGGGTGGTGGAAACGGGCCAGCCAAAGCAAGTGGCTATCAGCAGCCACACGCCAGCCGCCAGCAAAGACGAGAGCATGCCATAGACAAAAAGCTCAGGCGTTTGCACCAAAAGGGCAGGATCCACAATGCCCTGGCGGATCGTGTCTGTGACCTCACCGCCAGCCAGAAACGCGCCAGCGAATTCAAATATGGTGGCAATGGCCAAAGCCTGTCTAATGGTGATGGCTTTAGAGCCAACTGAGGTGCCCATTGCGTTCGCAACGTCATTGGCACCCACTCCCCAAGCCATGAGGAAACCAAAGAAGCAGGCCATGAGTATATAAGTTGAGCCGTGGTCCATAAGTTAAACCCTTGTTGGCGAAGCTGGCATGATAAATGAATTCAGGCCGCCTGTCATAGCCACTGTGCAAATACGTGCAATATCCTCACATTCATCCTACACTCAAAGTGACAAGACTTACATAAATGGAGACTTGCCATGCTCTATTTTGCGTATGATGCGGATCTGTTTTTCACGCGCTTCAAAGCCAAAATGAAGAGTGCGCGTGTGTTTGATATGGGTTGGGTAGAAGGCCATGCGTTGAAGGTCAACGCCAAAGGCCACAAAGACAGTTCTGCCAAAGCCAATTTAGAAACAGCTGAGCCCGCGTCACGTGCTTATGGGGTCATTTATAAAATTGACCGCAACGACAAAGTAATTTTAGACAGAGATCATGGCCTAGGCTATGGTTTTTGCGAAATTGCCATCAAAGTGCACCGCGAACACGCAGAGCCTGTGTTTGCCTTTACGTATATTGCAAATCGCCAATTTGTGATGAACGATTTGGCAGCATTCAATTGGTACAAAGAGTTGATGATAGAAGGGGCCATACAACAAGGCTTGCCGAAAGATTATATTGAAAACACAATGCAGTGCATTGAAGCCAGTGAAGATCCTGATCTATACCGTGGTGACATTCACAGAAAAATGATGGCATGATGCGCCTTGATTTCTCAAGATATTAAAACCATGTCATTGATGAACCGCTTGTTTTGCTTTTTCTGGGCCATTTGGTGGGGTATTGCCTGTTTCACCGATGTGTCTGGCGGCTTAAAAAAATTAAACCTTATCGATTATAAATGGGCCTTTGCCGACAATTTTGATTTTTTAGTTTCCTGCCTTTCTATTTATTCACCGCCGCTTTCATTCGTTGTCTTTTTGTTTGTTGGGATCATTTTGTGGTGTGGATTAAGCTCTGCCTTATTTATCAGAGCAAGTTACCAAATTTTAAAAAAACAAGATTATGCGCAAGCCCTGACTTTAGCGTATCAAGTGAGCTTGGCTTTGTGGTTGGTATTTTTTCTGGCTGATCAACTGGTAATGAAATTTGATTTAGAAGAAAACCACATGGTGCAAGGGGGCTTTGAGTTTTTAGGCTTTATCGCCTTTACGATCACTTCACAAATGAAACACACGCGTGATGATCTTTTGGGTAAAACGTTGTCGTAAATAAAACCCGCGTGCATTGACCCACACTGTTTCGCCTTCTGCGTCAATCGCACGGGTCAGTACTTTTTTATTCAGGCCTTTTGGTCTGATTTGCAGCACCTCACCTTGTATGGCGCGCATTTCCGCAATGTTGCCGGTGATAATTTGCTGCATCAACCCTTCATAATCTTGCTTTAACAGTGCCAACTCTTGCTCATTGGGTTGCCAAAAAAAAGGGGTGCCTATTCTGCGTTCCATGAGGGGAATGTTTTTTTCCGCTTCATAAGGTATAAACAATACATGTTGTAATTTTTTATAAACCAAAGATTGAAAGAAATCGATGGTGTCTGGCAGCAGGGAAGCGGCGCAAATGAAAGTGGATTCTTTCACCACATTGTTTTTAAGCACAGGCAGTGTTTTTAATTCCACACCAATCTCTGCAAAATCAGGTTGTGGTAACCCTCCCGAATCTGCGCCCAAAACTATTTCCAGAATTTGTCCCACTGTGCCTTTGTTGCTGAGTTTTGCGATGTATTCATCGCTCAACAATTCCTTGATTTTTTTACCAGCCAAGTCAGCTGATTTTTCTTTCAGGGCAATTAAGGGCTTCAAGTCTGACATACAATGTTTCATAAATTTAGTCATGCTTCGCATAAAAATGCGTCAATACTATAAGTACTTGAATTAAAAATGAACACGAGAGGCCAATCATGCCACCCATCGTTGGAAAAGACAAAATCAAAGAGATGTTTATTGAGCAGTTGAAAAATCGCACTGAGTTGATGTTTGAAGGGGGTGGCGTAAAGGGCGATGCGTATTTAGGCATGCTAAAACGCCTGGGAGAATATGGCGTCAAACTGCAACAATTTGACAGGGTGACTGGCACATCCGTAGGTGCGATTGCCGCGATGTTTGTGGCATTCAACATTTCAATCGAAGAATTTGAAACTGAAATGCAAGATGTGGATTTCAGTGAATTTTTAAATGAAAGCGAATCATTTGTCACCAAGGCCAGGACGTTTTGGTGGACGCACGGGCTCAATTCCCCAGAACCTTTGTACAATTGGATAAAGTATTTGGGCATCAAATTCAGTTTAGATGAAGGAAGAAAAACGGAGTTTGCAAAACTTTTCGCAATCAAGTTGGGCAAAGAGAAAGAAGGCAGTGACAAGCCCTTGACTTATGCCAATTTCAAACTGTTTATGAAAACCATTAAACCCGCAGAAATTGAAAAATTCACCAACATGACCTTCGCAGAATTCAGTCAAGCAAAAAATCCAGATGGTGCAAAGCGCTTTAAAGAATTGCAAGTCATTGTGACGCAAGTCAATCCTTTGGGGCCAAAAGTGTTTAATTCGCTATTAACACCCAATGCGCAGTTTCTTAAAGTGGTCGGAGCAAGTGCCACCATGCCATTTGTGTTTTCAACGTTTCTTGCGAAAGTGACCCCATTAGAAGAAAAAAGAAACCAAAATGGCGATCTTGAGGAAACAAGTGGTGGCGAGTTCACGGAAAACCCAAATGGACAAGCCTTCACCGACGGTGGCGTGACGGCAAATAACCCCTTAGATCTTTTGGGGTGGATTGATAAGGAGGGCGAGCTTTTAACAGGCGAAGCCTTGAAAGAGCATCAAGCCAATTTGGCACACAACGCCTTGTGCGGCATCTTCGTAAATGACAACAGACCCACGACAAGCGTAAAATTTCGAAAAGAAGATATTGGTGCCCCCAATTCTTTGAAAGACTTGGTAACAGGCGTCTTAACCAGCTTTTCAAAATCAAATGCACAATTGCCCAAATTTGCTGAAAACTGTGCCATTCCCATTCTTGTGCCTGAAGGGGTGGTGAGCATTGATTTTCAAAAAGCAAATGGCATGAAAGCAAAACTGCAAGAGGCCGGGCAACATGCGGTGGACACCTTTATTCACCAACGCGTAAAGGCCATTAAAGCAGAAGAAGAGGCCATTCAAACCAGAAAAACAAAATTAAGGGCTTGGTTTGAGCATGTGAAAGCGCGTTTGGGCGTAGGCAAGTTTCACTATAAACGAGAAAGAGGGGAAGACAAGTCGATCTTTTCTGATGGGTTTCAACTTAAATTCAAAGACGGCACAATTAGCTTGGATACCGCTGAGCGCCTATTGGAAGAAGCACAGGACATATCTACTTTCAAAGTGAAAGTATTTTCCTCACCCAATAACAATGTTGTTTTTGATGCGGACATTGAACCTGGCACCCTGCCAAATGTGTCATCCTGTTGTGATTTAGCCGAAAATACAGAAGTATTGTTGTCGCGACATAACAGCAAGGACACATTAAACAGTCAAGACAGCGTAATTGACGATGACTTAACCACCCAGAATTTTCCTCCGACTTTAAGTATTTCGTAAATCTGGGATACAATGCAGCCCTGTTTTTTGGAAGACTTGAGTACATATGACAGACTGCGCAACCCAACCCTTGCCCGATTCATGGCAAGCACGTTTAGAAGGTGAGCTTAAGGCGCCTTACATGCAAAAGTTAAAACAATTTTTGCGACGCGAAAAAGATGAAAAGAAAATCATATTTCCCCCATCAAAATTGATCTTCAATGCTTTTTGGCTCACACCTTTTGACAAAGTGCGCGTGGTGATTTTGGGGCAAGATCCTTACCACGGCGTGGGGCAGGCGCATGGTTTGTGTTTTTCAGTGCCGGATGGCGTGCCCTTTCCACCTTCCCTCAATAACATTTTCAATGAATTGAAAAGCGATTTGAACCTCCCCATACCCAAAAGTGGCAACTTGACCCATTGGGCAGAACAAGGCGTGTTGTTGTTAAACAGTGTGCTAACGGTTGAGGCACACAATGCAGCGTCACACGAAAAGCAAGGTTGGGAGCAATTCACAGACAAAGTGATTGAAGTGTTAAACCGTGAAAAGGAACATATTGTATTTGTATTGTGGGGCAGCTATGCCCAAAAGAAAGGCGCCATCATCGACAAAGCCAAGCACCATGTGATCACGTGCGTGCACCCGTCACCCTTGTCGGCATATCGCGGTTTCATCGGCAGCCGGCCATTTAGCAAAATCAATGCGTATTTGGCGCTAAAGGGGCAGCCTCCAATCAAGTGGTAAACCAGATCTTCTACCCCCTTTGAAAAAGGGGGTCGGCGCGTCGTCGCGACGGGGGAATTCTTTCCACATTTCGAGGGAGGTATTATTTTTTTAAGATAAACCCAAACTCAATTTCGCCCTGGCCGCACTGACAGGCAAGGCCTCAATTAAATTCCCAGCTTTTTCTTTCTGCGTGTTACCCCAAGATCTTTCATAAGCACGCGTGCCAGCAGGCACGAAAACCCGAGAGCCTTCAATTTGCGTCACTTTATTCCCGCTATCGTCTTTCTTAAGGGTGATATCTTCACCTACTTGAAACACCGCGGGTTTTTCAGTTGCATTGTGTGGGAAGACCTTCACACTCTTCACTTCTGATTCTTTACCATTGACCAAAATGGTCCAAGTTTTGTCATCATGCTTTTTTTCAAGTAATGGTGTGGATTTGCGTCCGTGCCATTTGTCGCTGCACCATTCTTTGAAATCTTGATAACGCTCAGGAATACGCATCAACTCAGGGGCCACCACGCTGTGCCAAAAGCGGCCGTCATTGATGGCTTTGAGGGCGTCATCCAAAGTGTTGTGTGCTGTTTCCACTTCCAAGGCGCGGTTTTGTATGCCCATGACCGCAGCCCCAATGATGGCGAATGTGAGGATCAAAGCAATCGCCCAACCAGGTGGGGTGAAAGCCAAGGCAGATCCCCCTACTACGGCCAATGCAATGATGATGGGAAAGCCCACATAAACCGCACGGAAGGCTTCAGCACCGTGTGCTACAGGGCCCACTGTGGCAAACAAGAATTTGGCAAAGGTGAAAAAAGGTTTGGCAAACACATAACGCCATTTGTACTTTGCCCACTCTTTGATTTCTTCTGTGTCATCAGAAAAAAGCGAAACATACATTTTTCTGACAAAAGCCGGGATAAGAAAATCAATCGTGTCCCCAATGCCGTTTACCAAGCTTTCGCCCACAACGGAGATAAAGCCAGTGATACGTGTGCTGAGGAAAATCAAACTGGCAGCCAAGAAACCATGCTTCGCATTGGGGTTGAAGCCCAGGATGTCGTAGCCTTCAGTAATGATCCGTTGGTTAAAGTCATCCAACCCTTGGCCAATGAATTTGAGCAGTGTGAAAGACTCTGTGCCTTGCAAGCAGGCATTTTGCATGCCATAGCCCAAAGCAGCCATGATGCTCAAAACCAAGGTTGGGGTAGTGGGCACGCCCAAGGCAGCAAACAAAGTGTTCACGCCCAATAGGCCCACACCCACAGCCACCACAATACCAATCAGCAGGGCAAACACAGCGGCATTGCGGGTTAAGAAATGCTCCCAGAAGCCTTTTTGCAATGCGGCGGCATTCTCAGGATCATTCACATTTTTAATAGCGGCAGGATCTTTTTGATCACACGCTGCATAATGTTGCCAAGGTATGGTTTTTGATTTGGGATCTGGGTTGCGTGGATTTTTGTGGAAAATCAGATCCCCGTCTGTATCCAACACTGGGTAACCGTCTTGGTCAAACAAGGGGCAGCCATCTGCGTACGTGGCAGTGCGTATGTCATGAAAGGCCAAGGGTTTGCCATCTTTTAAGAATGGGTTGCCATCATGATCACAAAGGGTGCGCACACCATCTTCTTCCACTCTGAACAACACCACATCGCCATCGGTAATGGTGAACAAAGTGCCGTCTTTGTTTAAAAGCGGTTTGCCTTCTACCAAATAAATCGCAGACTCTACGCGGTGATTGCCGCGTTTAACAGACAAGACAATCGCTTCGTCTGGATTTTTATCTTGAGAACCATCGACACGCTTGTAATAAATGGGTGAACCCACTTCATCATCATGCGTGTGTGCGTGATCATGATGGTGCCCATGAGCATGCCCGTGACCGGCATCACTTTTTTCAGATAAAAGACTTTCGTAAGAGGCACTCTTCTTAAGGGAATCGACGTCATCCTCATCATGTGTGTGAGGATGACCTTCAGGGAATTTTCTCAGAATACGCCGATCATCATTGCGTTTTTTGCGCAAGGTGATTTCACCGCGTGCCATGTCACGCATGGATGAAACCGCACGCCTGCCATTTAAGAACAGGTTATTGGAGTAGGCCACGCTGAACAACACAATCAGCACACCCAGGCCTGCGCTCAGCAAACCACCGGTGGCCAAATCCACCAACATGGGCACACCAGATTGTGAAAGGAAGGTTAAAAACGCGCCCATGCCCATCCAAAATTCAGCAGCACCTGCCAAGGCACCAAAGAACATGGCAATGGGTTCCACGATGGGTTGAATCAACAGGTACCAAATAGGCAAACTGTCTTTGCCATACAGGCCAACAAAGGGGTACCAAAAGTTTATGGTTCTTTTGAACACAGAATGCCACAAGGCCCACGCAAAAAAGCGCACGGCAATGTGAGGCAGGAAGGTCAATATGAACAGAATGTCCACATCGTCTGTTGTCCAACGTGGAATGAGAGTGAAGTAGTGGTGATCTAGGGCTCTTTTCACGAAGGCCTTTTTTTCTGTTTCAAAGGCTTCTGCCGCTGCATCCTCATTTTTTCTAGATTGATAACGGTTCACAAGCTCAACAACCAAACCCCCGCCCACAAAATAGAGTGGGGAGTAGAGAAACAAAACGCGCCAATCAAAATGTTTGTTGGGATCGTTTATCCAATCATCTACTTTTTCTGCCAGGGCTTTGAAGGTGCGTTGGGAATTGGGGGTTTCTAAGAACAGAGATTCGCCGCCGCACACCACAGCCACGAGCCCGCCCATGATAAGGGCATACAAGGGGGCATCACCCAAGAAAAACTCTTGGTTCGTGATGGTGCCCAACACTTCGTTCATGCCAAGGAGCGACACGATCCCGTGGGCCACACAACCGAATATGGCAAGCAAGCGTAAAATCAGCGAAAGCCAAGTCACGACATTCCATTTGGGACGCGGTTTATAGTGATCTTTAAGATCACCAATCTCTATGGATTCAACGCCCCCACCATGGTCATGACCTGCGCCCATCTGTGTACTCCTGAATTACAACAATCGCAAATAATAATCATTCTCATTTATATGTCAAGAATGCGTGAAACTAAACCATTAGTTTTGTGATAGGTCTACATGAAACCCCTTTAAGGGGTTTGTGTCAAGTTATCTTACTGTACGTGTCAATACCCCATAAAAAAACCCGAGGGGGTTACCCCCCTCGGGTTCTCGGTTTTCGCCGTTAACCAGCGAAAATCAATGGCTTAGTAGCGATCGCCACGGCCAGCGAAACCGCCGCCATCACGATCACGGTTGCCGCCACCGAAACCACCACGGCCGCCGCCGCCGCCGAAGCCACCACGACCAGCGCCGCCGCCGGTGCGTGAGCCGCCCTTGTTGTCTTGCGCCAAGTTAACGCGCAATGTACGGCCATCTAATTCACGACCATTCATGCCAGCTACTGCTGCGTTTGCTGCATCAGCTGTGTCGAATGTCACGAAGCCAAAACCACGTGGACGACCGGTTTCTTTGTCTTTCACGATGGTGGCTTCAACAATGTTGCCAAACTGGGCGAAAGCATCACGCAAACCCACATCAGTGGTTGAGTAGCTCATGTTGCCCACGTAAATCTTATTCATGCGATTGCTCCTAATAGACTCAAATTTAGCCATTTCCAGGAAACCAAGAGCCATCAGGATCTTTGTTCGGTCAGGAAGGGCGGACTATCGCCAATGTGGCGATCACTAAGATTGTAGGGGGTGGGGTATTATTGGTCAATAGCCCGTAAGTTCCTTAAATGCTTTAAAAGGCAAAAAGAGGCATATTCCACAACAAAAAGTCGAACGCGATCACCACGGTAGGGTAAATTACGGGTTTCTAGAATAGTTTTACCATTTATGATGATTTCAATGGTGAAAGACGTTTCTCCACCTGAAGATTCATCTTTTAACCATTTATCAAGTCCTTTTATATGGACTGAGACCTTTGCATGCTTGCCGTTTATAAAAGACATGGCACGTGGTGAGAACAGTGTGGCTACCAGCAATCCCCCTGTGCAATCATCTTGGAAGTGTACAGGCACCTGGTTTAGCACCATAAAATCACGAAGCAGCACTGACGCAGATTTTTTTTCTTTGCTGACTATATAAGGGGCCAATAAGCCATCTAATAACTGGGGAATTTCATGTTTTTTTGAGGCGTCTTTCATTTTTATGAAAATATCGCAGTAGGGATATTGCCAGCAAAAAGCAGTTTCAACATCCTGCCCCTGCAACAAATCATCAATTTTTGAGGCAATATCAGCTTCAGATACGCCAATCAACCTTGCAAAATACACGTGACCCACTTGCTTAAAATGCAATTTTTCTAAAGTAGGGACCACGAATTGCTCTAACATGGGCATGCATTCATGTGGGGGGCCTGGTAAAACAAAAACGGGTTTGTCTTCAATTGTGAGATAAAACCCTGCTGCAGTGCCGAAACCATTGTCAATCAGCGTCGCCCCTTCAGGATAAAAGGCTTGTTGGCGGTTAGAGGGGTGAACCGGAATATTAAACTGTGTCAGCCTCGATTGAATGGCCTGCCAATTGGCCTCATTTAATACCAACTTTTGATTGGCCACGTGAGCCACGGCAATACGGGTGATGTCATCAGATGTGGGCCCCAAACCGCCGCAAGTGATCACGCAATCATTGTGCTGCAATAACCAACGCAGGCCGGCTTCAATGTCTTTTTCATTATCAGACACTGTGGCTTGTGAGCCGGGCTCCATGCCGTGTTCCATGAACAACATTGAAAAGGTTTGCCCATTTGTGTTTAACACGCGGCCTTCAATGATTTCATCGCCTGTGCACAATATGCCAATTCTTTTGGAATTCATTTTGTGATCCTGTTTACTTTTAGCTCAACAATGCGCGGTCCATGCATTTTAAGAATGGTGACAGAAAAAAAATTGAACACAACGCAGTCATTTTCTTTGGGAATGTCTTGACATTTTAGCATCACAAGGCCCCCAATCGAGTCCACCTCGTCTGAATGGGGAATGGTTTTGCCCAAAGCACGCTCAAGAGAAACGATTGACAAGCTGCCCGTGCCAAGCCAACTGCCGTCAGCTTGATGTTTCCAACCGTGTGGCGCGTGAGCGTATTCATCTTTGATTTCACCCAGCAATAAACTTAATAAATCCTCTAATACCACGAAACCCAGTGGGCGCTCCTTTCTGCCAATAATAGCAAAATGTGACGCTCCTTCTCGAAACTTGCGCAATAAGGTAAGGGTGGTCATGTCAGGTGGAACAAAAAAAGCAGGGCGGACAGATTCTTTCAAAAGCGTGTTGTCAAAACGCTTGTTTTTTAAATATAAATCCTTCAAATATGCAATGCCTTCCACTTCACCATTTAAGTTCACATAAGGGTAACGGCTAAAACGTTGCAAGCTGATGATTTTAAAATTTTCTTCCGCAGAATGGGCTTCAAAAAGCCTTGTGGATTCATTAAAAGGCCGCATGACGTCGGCTGCGTTCAAATCCGCAAATTCAATCATGTGTTTTAAAGACAACCATTCTTCCTTTCGAAATTGCTCAGGGGTTTCAGTCGAAGTTAAAATCAATTTGATTTCATCAGAAGAATAATGGGCATCGTGGCTTGCGGTGCCTTTTAGGCCCACACATGACAAAATCATGTTGGCGCTTTTGTTCAGCAACCAAATGCCAGGGTACATTGCCCAATAAAAGCAAAATAAGGGCAGGGCACAAAATAATGAAACCTTTTCAGGCAAGCGAATGGCCATGGATTTGGGGGCCAATTCACCCACCACAATATGCAAATAGGAAATCATTAAGAATGCGAATGCAAAAGAAAGGGTGTGAATGAGTTTGGGATCGACTATGCCCACTGAATCTAATAGGGGTTCTAATAAATGCACAAAGGCAGGTTCGCCGACCCAACCCAAACCGATAGAGGCCAGGGTGATCCCCAATTGGCAGGCTGAAAGGTAAGCATCTAGGCGGTGGTGAACTTTGAGCAAGGTCTTTGCAAGTAAGCCACCTTCGTCAGAAAGGGTTTGAACCCGGGTGTGCCTAAGCTTCACAAGACCAAATTCAGCAGCCACAAAAAAACCATTCAACAATACCAAAAGCAGGGCAATACTTAAAAGATAAACGTGATTCATAGTCAGGCAGCCGAAAAATTGTTAAACTAAAATGACATTCATTGTACATCATATTGATAACAGCCCCTAGAGAACGGTATGCAAATGAAGGGTAAATCAGAAAAATACAAAGTGATTCATGAGGGGCGAGAGATCGAATACTCAGTCCGCCCTTCACCCAAACGGCGCACCTTTGGTTTAGAGGTTCACCCCGATGGGCAAGTGATAGCGCGCACCCCAAAATCGTACAAGCTTTCCTTGGTCGAACAAAAAATAAAACAAACCGCTGATTGGATTTTAAGAAAATTGGCGCATTTTCAGAATCAAGAAAATAAAAAACCAGAATACAAATATATTGAAGGTGAGCAGCATTTGTATTTAGGTGAACACTGTGTGTTAAATTTTGTATTGGGCAAAAGGTTTAAGGCACATTTTGAAGACAATATTTTGCAATTGCATGTGCCATCATTTGAACCTGACATCATCAAAAAGTATTTGTACAAGTGGTACCATAAACAGGCACTGATCGAATTTGATAAAGTCTTGAATGAATGCTTTGCCATTTTCACCCGCAAAGGGCACACCTTGCCCCCGTTCCGGATCCGGTTTATGAGAACAAGATGGGGCAGCCTTTCCCCCACAAACGTCATGACCTTGAATGCACACTTAATCCGCCTGCCCAAAGCCTGCATAGAATACGTGATTATGCATGAGCTTTGTCACCTCGAATACCGTAACCATGGCCCCCGATTCTACAAGCTCCTTGAAACACAACTGCCAGATTGGAAAAACCGCGAAAAGCTTATCAAGACCCATATTCTCTAAATTTTTTAAGACATTTGGATTGTGGTCGATATTCCTAAGTGAACAGTGTAAGAATATGTCGTGAAGGCACACCTTTCATGATGCCAATTGATGTCGGATTCAATAATAAAAACACTTTCAACGGCATTGATCATAAGTAAATGGCATGGAGCGGATGATGATTTTAGTTGTAGATGACATGCAGCAAAATCTATACATGATGCGTGCCTTGTTAGAGGGCCACGGCTACGCTGTGGAATTTGCACATGACGGCGCTGAAGCCTTAGAAAAAGCAAGAAGACTGCCGCCTGATCTCATCATCTCAGATATTTTAATGCCGGTGATGGATGGTTTCATGTTGTGTCGGGAATGGAAGCAGGACCCCGTGTTAAAAGATGTGCCCTTTGTTTTTTACACAGCAACCTACGTTACCTCAAATGATGAACGTTTCGCCATGGAGTTGGGCGCAGATGATTTTATCATAAAGCCTGCGGAACCCGCTGAATTTCTTGAAAAAGTTAAAAAAGTTTTACTATCCAAGAAAAATAAAACCATTGTTAAAAAAACGACAGACTCATTGACTGAAGGCACCATGCTCAAAGAATACAATGAGCTGTTGGTGCACAAATTAGAGCAAAAGCTTCAAGAGCTTCAAGAGGCAAGATTAAAAGTTGAGCGTGAACAGGCCAGACTGTACATGGCCTTGGACACGGGTGGCGTCGGTATGTGGGATTGGGACATTGCCTCAGGAAAAATCATCTGGGACGAAGTGCACCTACGCATTTGGGGATTGAAAGCAGATCAATTTGATGGCACCTATGAGTGCTTTAGACAAACTGTACACCCCGCTGATTTGCCTGCCTTAGATGAAAAAATGGAACGGGCGCTTGCTGATCGCGGCGTATTTGCACACGAATTTCGCATCAGGTGGCCAGATGCCTCGGAACATTGGATAGACACAAGAGGTCGGTTTCAATACAACGATTTGGGTGAAGCCATTCGTGGATTTGGCGTGGCAACAGATGTGAGCGACAAAAAGCTGGCCGAGCAAAAAATTCAGTATTTGGCCTATTTTGATGCCTTAACGGGCATGCCCAATCGCAACCTATTTCAAGATCGTGTCACCCAGGCCATATCAGCCTCTAAGCGCGAAAACAAAGAATTGGCTTTGCTTTTATTAGACTTAGACTTTTTCAAAATTGTAAATGACTCTTTGGGGCATTCAGCAGGCGATCAACTTCTGCAGATTGTGGCAAAAAGGCTTTTAATGTTGGTACGGTACACTGATACCGTGGCCAGATTCGGGGGCGATGAATTTGTCATGTTGCTCACAGAATCAGGCGTGGAAGGTTCCACCCGTATTGCAAGACAGATCTTGGATGCGTTCAGCGAGCCGTTTGATTTGGAAGGACACAAAATCAATGTGGGCAGCAGCATAGGAATAAGCGTATGCCCACAAGATGCGGAAGATTACACCTCACTGCTTAGAAATGCTGACACAGCGTTGTATCGTGCAAAAGAAATCGGCCGCAATACCTTTCAATTTTTCACAGCAGAAATGAACAGCGCGGCCCTTGATAGGCTTAATTTGGAAGGGGCGTTGCACCAAGCTGTAGATAAAAAAGAATTTACATTGAATTATCAACCTCAAATAGACTTGCTTACGGGAAAGGTTGTGGGTATTGAAGCCTTATTGAGATGGCACGACCCTAAATCAGGTTGGGTGCCACCCAATAAATTTATTCCGATAGCAGAAAGCATTGGGCTTATCAACGCCATCGGAACTTGGACGCTACATGAGGCATGCTCGCAAAATAAAAAATGGCAAGATGATGGGCTGCTGAATGTGCCGATTTCAGTGAACCTGTCTGCCATACAAATTCACCAGAGCAATTTATTTGATGTGGTCACCGAAACGCTAACCGAAACGGGAATGGATCCAAAATATCTTGAGCTTGAAGTCACAGAAAGTCTTTTGGTAGGTAACGCGGACAGTGTGCAGGCACAATTTTCTAAATTAAAAAATGTGGGTGTATGCTTTTCAATAGATGATTTTGGTACGGGGTATTCCAACCTTTCATACCTAAAGCGATTCCCTGTAGATAAATTGAAAATTGATCAGGCTTTTATCAGGGGTATTCATGAAGATCCAGATGATCTGGCTATTGCCAAAGCTGTGATCAGTGTGGGGCATAACCTTCACCTACGGGTTGTTGCTGAAGGGGTTGAGCGCGAATCTCAGCTTGAATGCTTAAAGGAATTGGAATGCGATGAGGTGCAGGGGTATTTGTTTGCAAAGCCCATGTGTCCTGAAAATTTCCAAGAATGGATGAATAACTATAAAAAGAAATTTGCAGCAGACTGAGTACAGAAAATATTAGGTGTAACTCTTCTTAAAAACTGCATTTGCAAAAGGAATATTGTTTAAAATTACTTCGGGTGGAGAATAAACTCTCCAGATTTAAGACGATTCCTTAGGGGGATACAATGGCAGAAGATACAAGATATGCTGGCCCAAACAAAGGCCGTGACAGTGGCAAAAATGCAGGAATGCAACAACAACAAATGAATAAGCCACAAGGGCAGCAACCATTTAACAAGGACAAATCGAACCTTGGTTCAAAACCAGGTTCAGATCGGAATGAACGCAAATAATCATGGAATGATAAAAAAGCCCCACATGTTGGGGCTTTTTTTTTGCTTCAAGTATTTGTAAATTACAGAACAAAAAAAACACCCAGAGAAAGGAAACATTGACTCCTTACTCTGGGTGTCGCCTAACAACCCCGTTTATAACGCCTCCAAAACGTCGTGGGGTAACAATTCACCTCAACCATTCATTGATTTAAATCAATGATGGTGGTGATGATGATGCCAACCGCCACCGCCTATCACGATACTGGTGCTTGGGTATACTGGTGCATAGTAATAGCTATGTCTTACTCTGCAATGATAATACCCGTAGTAATCGTAGTAGCAGTAGCGTGTAGGGCCAGCGTAGTAGTCATCATCATAATATGTAGGACCTACTCCGACTGCACCCACGCTAAAGTACACTCTTGCTGACGCTGTGGTACTTGCTGCAAGGGCAATACACCCTGCCAACAACACAAAACGTAAGCCTTTTACTATACCATTCATAACTCCCCTCCTCTCGTTCAATAAAATTGAACGAAACGTTACACTTATCTATCCTGTAACCAGGGAGGCCATCTTCATATAATCCATGAAGGAATAATCACACATCCACTCAGGTTAGAGCGCTGCATATCCATTTGGTTCCTCATAAAAGACAGTGTATGGTTGCATGTACCCGTTTACTGACGTGATTTAAAACCAATTGCCTCTAAGCGTTTAGAAATATCGGGGTGTGTTGAAAAAATATCCAAAGCTGAGGTCATTCCTTTTAAGCCTAGATGGGAAGGGTCAAAAATGTAAGCTTGGTTCCGCACAGACTCATGAGCTGTATTCTTGTATTCGCTTGCGTAAGTACTCTGGTTTTGCGAGTAATCATCTTGGATTTTTAAAAGTGCCCGAGCCAGGGGCTCGTTGTCTCGCATCAATTCTACACAGCCTGCATCGGCCATGTATTCTCGGGTTCGGCTGAGGTATAGCATTAATATCATGGTTAAAATGGGCAGCAAGTATCGCAGTAAGATGATTGCCACTACTAAGCCGCCGTTGTTAGATGAGCGCCGATTGTCGCCCCAGACGATGCCATAAAATACAAAATCAATTAACATGAGCATAAGATTGGCCAAAACAGAGGCCATGAGCGTGAGCTTAATGTCCATGTGTCGGATATGGCTTAATTCATGTGCCATTACGGCCTGCATTTCAGCACGATCCAGTTTTTCCAATAAACCTCTGGTGATGGCCACCATTGCAGATTTTTCACTGTAGCCACTTGCAAATGCATTCATATAATCTGCATTGATGATAAAAACGCGGGGCATGAATTTAAGTCCGGCTGCAATTTTCATTTCTTCAACTGTGTTGTACAGTTGCTTTTCAACCAATGAAGTGGCGGTTTCTGGTGTCACTTCTTGGTATTCGGTTCCCAGTAACATTAGCTTGTCATGAAAGGTGTAGGTGATCCACAGAGAAACCAAAGCAATGGCAACCGTGCCCATCGTTATATAAGGCATGATTTGCAATGTGAGCAAAGCATGTAAAATACTGTGCAGTGGAACCATGGGGTAACGTGTGGAATTTAAGTACACATCCAGAAGCAGACCTAAAGCAGCATAAAGCAATATAAACGTGATGATGACAAACCGGGTGCGAAGCTCATTGCGGTTTAGCTGGGCACGCCAATCTGCAGCTTGTGCATGAAAGTCTTGCAATGGGGCTGACATTTTATCACATCTTCACAGTGTAGTTTTCTTGCTCTGCCGCTTTTTCTTTTTCCAGTTGCCAGTAAGCAAAATCAAAATCCAATTTGCTTGGGAAGAATCCCACAATCATGGCTTGGAAAAATGATTTTTTCTTCGCATTATAACGTTCTACGCTGTCATTGTATGATTGTTTGGCATAGGCCAATTTATTCTCAGTATTGGATATTTCTTCTTGTAACTGCATGGCATTTTGATTGGCCTTAAGATCGGGGTACTGTTCAAACACAACGTTTAAACCAGATAAAATGGACGAGATCTTGTTTTCAGAATCAATTCTTTGTGCTGGGTTGTTTTGATCTTTTGCTGCATTGGCTTGATTTCGCAAAGCCACTACATCCTTTAATGTGGTTTTTTCATAGTCCATATAATTTTTGACCACATTGATGAGGGATTCAAAAACTTTAAAGCGTCTGTCTAGCTGGATGTCAATCTGGCGTTCATCATTACGAACCGCTTCAATCATGGCGATGAGGGTGTTATAAACACCGATGATGTAAGCGCCCAATAGGCCAACAATGACAATAATAATGATCAAGGCTTTCATGTTTGACTCCCAAGAAGCAGCTGGCCACATCAATGAGTAATGCACCTATTGTTCTTTTCGGCAGAGAGGTTGAAAAGCTGAGTGTTCATTGCTAGTTTATTTTGCTACTTTAGTAGAGGCGTCCCGAGTGATGCGCTTCTTGATTGATTGTTGGATTACAAGGATCTACACAGTTTCCAAGTTACAGACCTTATTTGCTGAAAAGGAATTCTAGCATGACATTTGACGCCAAAAGTTACGACCGCTATCCATTGATGCCAATTGGGTACCAACCCGGAAATCATCGTGATGAAATTGCTAAATATGCAAATAAAAATACAGAAGACTATCAAGCGGCACTCAGTACATTATTCTATCTGATGCATGAACGCCAAGATTATGCTTTGGCAAGGACTTGGGGGAGTCAATTCTTAAGAAATGTGAGTGATGAAAGGTGTAAGCTTTTGTTTGAAGCGCATTCGGCAGTGTTGTATGCCGACCCAACCGTACCCCAATTGATTAACATTGCAACACAATCCTATACTTCAGCTTTGAAATATTACGATCTCTATAAAAAAGATGTGAATACCCCTGGGGTTTTAAGACCGGAAGATTTTGCCTTAATAGAGCGTCTTTTCAGCCAATATAACCATGTGGTCGAAAAAAATTATGAAGAAACATTGAGATGGTTAGAGCTAGCGCAGCACACTTTAGAACAATGTGAAGATGCAACAAGCGAAAATTATGAATATAGCCTTGAAAATGGGATTGTCACGGGCTGTATGTCACGCGCATTTCGTGAGTTTTCCAAAATTTCAAATTCACAATATATGCAAAAAATGGATCTCGTTTTGGAAACAAGGGTGGCGGCTAACGACGCTGCCCAAAATGGATTGAAAAAATTGGCAGCACAAACCAAACGCTTAACCGAAGTGCATGAGATCGAAGCACGCTATCATTTAGAAAAATCGGAATGGAATTTTTTTAATGCTTGTGAGAATCATGATGAAGCCCTTGCTTCCAAACTGTCGTTTTTTGCGACTGATGCCATGGGACCCCATCATCCCAGTGTTATAACTGAATACTTCACAAGACAAAGTTTGATGATTCAAAGTGACGATGTTGAAGAGATGCATAAAATAGTGGCTTTTATGGAGGAAGCGCTTACATCTTACGAAGGGCCTAATGTGCCAGCAAGTTATAGTAAGGTTAAAGATCACATAAATCATTCCATTTCAGAGGGCAAAGACTGGCTAAGTAAAAAAACAATGGTCACGGAACAGTCAAGCCATCCCATTGATTGGATCAGCAAAACCTATGTGCCTTTCAAAATGATGGAAACAAAACAATACACAGTGGGGCACCTAAAGGACGCTGCAGATGTTAACGCAGCCAAGCCAGGTACACTGAGAAGATGTAAGTCGATGTAATGAAACTCAGTCTTTCGGCATCACAAAGGGCACGGCCATCAGCAGTGCCCCTATGCCAAAGGTCCACTCTTTGCTTTCCACAAAATAGGGAAACACCATCAAGCCAATCCCTGATATGAGAAAATACGAGCTCTGCTTTTTTCCATACACATAATAGGCATACCCAATGATGCCAAAAAACAGGCTAAGCATGAGGGTGACTGGGTCTAAGTTGAACATGCGCTGACTTTTTTAAATTTAATTTTGAGTATAAGCCAAGATTAAAAGGTTTGTCAGGTCAATACGCAGTATATACCCAAGATACTTCAAAATGCGTGTTTTAGGCGCCTGGATTTTTTGTCCCAGGGCATTTAAAAAAAGGAGTAATAGCCGCAGCTATTGCGAGTTTTTTTAAATGCCCTGGGGCAAAAAAGACAAAGCATAAAACATGCATTTTGAAGTATCTTGAGTATAAAATCACACCATAAAGATCATGACAAGATGGGCGAGTTTACGTACACTAGGTGTCTTAACAGACATTCTGATTGCATGTGAATTATATGTCAGACTTTCTCTTCACTGTGCCTAAGTTCTTGATCGCTGCCATGTTTATCATATCAGCCATATTCAGTGTTAAACACTTTGATAAGACAGTTGCTTTAATTAAATCCCAGCATTTGCCCTTTCCCATTATGGTGGCTTGGGGTTCTGTATTTTGGAAAGTGATCCCTTCATTTGGGCTTTTTTACAGCTCTACTGCAAGTTTAAGTGCCTACGCTCTGATTGTATTTACCTTACTTGCTATGGTGATTTTTCAAGCGTTTTGGAAAAAACCTGCGCCTGAAAGAG